>Ga0222697_1000108_pt1 | contig 41800 bp, 38 predicted proteins | sample AntAcemetage1402_FD_179835 | JGI IMG/M metagenome (GOLD analysis project Ga0222697, IMG submission 179835) | Saline water microbial communities from Ace Lake, Antarctica - #1402 | ecosystem: Environmental > Aquatic > Non-marine Saline and Alkaline > Saline | place: Antarctica: Ace Lake... | reverse complement strand
TAAAGAATGGAGTTACAATAACTATCATTAAAGAATAAAAGAAAATTCTTTTATTCTTTAAAAAACAAATCACCAAAATAACTGGAATAATAGAAACCCATACCGCTCTTGAAGCATTCAAAACAAGTACTGGATATAATAAAACAATATTAACCAAACTTAATACTTTAAAAGATTTTCTTACCTGGCTTAAAAAAACTATAAAATTAAATGAAAAAAGAAAACACAAATAAACAAACAAATCTAAATCTTTACTAAAAACAGTAAAAAGCCGGTCAGGATAAAACCTAAAATAATCTACTAGCCCCCCTATTCCAAGCACCAACCCCAAGACAAAAATAGAAAAAACAAAATAAAAGATATTTCGTCTAGATCGTGATACTGCATCATAACTAATCCAGAAAAAAATAGCATAAAAAAGATATCTTTGAAAAAAGATCTCCTGACTATGGTATAAATTAACACTAAATAAAACAGAAATAAATGCAGCGGTAAGAAAAATAAATAAACTCTTATTCAGCCTAGTATTCGGAATAAGATATAAATAAAATCTACTTTTATATTGTAAAATATTCAAACTAATCCAAAAAACTACGCTCCAAAAAAAAGAAATTTTAGAAAAAACGGCACTAAAAGGACTGAAAAGTATAAATGCGCAAATATTAAAAAGAAAAGCTTTCTCAACCAAAGCGATGACTAGGCCCTCTTTTCTAAAATAAACTTCAGATAACATCTTAAAAGATCTTATCATTCTGAAATAATCTCCTTGATCTCGCGACTCATACTAAAACCCTCTTCTCTTCCTTTAAATACTTCATCCCCACCTCTCATTTTCTTACTTTCGAAACAATATCATTTAATAGCTCACAAACTTTTGCATGATCATAATCTTGCGCACACGCCAAGAGCTTGCGAATTTCTCTTCTTAAATCTCGAATGTCAAATTTATCTGGAAGCGCAACAAAAATTTTATCATACTGCGTCGCAGCATCTCGCTCCCTATTTAAGAATAGCTCCTCTTTTAACTTCTCCCCTGGGCGAAGTCCGACAAAAGAAATCTTGATATCCTTTTCAGGCACAAGGCCAGAAAGAATAATAAGATCTTTTGCCAAATCAACAATTTTAATTTGCTCTCCCATGTCCAAAACAAAAATTTCTCCACCTTTTCCCATCGCACTTGCTTGCAAGACCAAAAGAACAGCCTCATTAATGCTCATAAAATACCGCTGCGCCTCTGGATGCGTTACTGTAAGCGGACCACCCTCTTCAATTTGCTTCATAAAAAGCGGCACAATGCTTCCTGCAGACCCCAACACATTACCAAAACGCACTGCCATAAACTTTGTTTGACTTTTTTCCGCTTTAGCCTGCAAAAGCATTTCCGCAACGCGCTTCGTAAAGCCCATCACGCTCGATGGATTAACTGCCTTATCTGTCGAAATTAAAATAAATCGCTCAACCTTATAATGATGTGACGCATAGATCATGTTCCCAGTTCCCAAAACATTATTCTTAACAGCTGCCGCTGGGTTTTCCTCTAAAAGCGGAACATGCTTATGCGCAGCCGCATGAAAAACAACCTGAGGCTTATAGCGTGAAAAAGCATATTTTAAAACTCCGACATCCTTGACATCCCCAATAATCGTCGTAAATTTAATATTTTTGTATTCTTTTAAGAAATCAATTGTTAAAAAATAAACATCATTTTCATTATGATCAAATAATAAAATTTCTTTCGGACTAAACCTAGCAATTTGCTTACAAAGAACAGATCCAATAGATCCCCCTGCCCCAGTCACCAAAACAATCTTATCTTTAAGGTATCCGCCAATCTCTTCTTCGCAAACTTCAACCGTCTCTCGACCTAAAAGATCATCTGGCCTAATAGATCGCGCTTTTACTTCCTGTTCTCCACTTAATATCTTTTGTAGCCCAGGAACAAATCGAATTTTAACAGAAGGGATTTGACAATGAGAAACAATATCTCTAATCACTTCTCCACTCGCCGAAGGAATAGCAATAATAATTTCATCAATTCTATATTTTTCTGCTAAATTCTCAATATCACTACACGTTCCTAAAACTTTAACCCCTTGTAACCGAGAACCCTTTTTATTAGGATCATCATCAATAAAACCGACAACTTCAATGTTAGTTTTTAAATTATTTCGAGCCTCTCTTAAAACTAAAACGCCAGCTTCTCCTGCTCCAACAACAAAAGCCCTTTTTTTGTTACTTCTAAACATAGGTCGAAATTTTTCCCTAAAAAGACGAACAACAAGACGAATTCCCGTCACTAAGAAAAAACACCAGAGGCAATCTAAAACAATTATTGATCTCGGGATTCGGATATCAGGATAAAGAAAAGCAATTCCAACCACAAAGCCTATCGTAGACAATACATTGGCCTTGGCAATCCTCCAAATATCATCAATCCCAGCATATTTCCATAAACCAGAAAAAAGACCATGATAACCAAAAAGAACCATTTTGATAAAAACAAGCAAAGGAAGAGTTGAAAAAATAATATTCCAAAAACTACGATCAATATTAAAATCAAACCGAAGATAAAAAGAGAGGATATATGCGCATATAATCAGCGCACAATGAATAGCCATTGTGATCACTCGGCGAAATCTAAACGCTAATGCTTTAATATTCATAAGATTTTTATTATATACCAAAAAACTATTTTAGCAACTGATCAGCCCTATCCTAATGCGTAACTCCTTCTTTTCTAATCACTTTTAAAGCCGTTAAGAAAATAATGCGCACATCAAACAAAAACGAACGATGTTTCAAATAATATTCATCAAATGAAACCTTAACAGGAATGGGAAGCTCGTCTCTTCCGTTAATCTGCGCCCACCCTGTCACGCCAGGAATCAAACGATGAATTCTCTTCTCTGTGCGCAATGCCACCAAATCATCTTGATTAAATAATGCTGGCCTTGGACCCACAAAGCTCATGTCACCTTTTAAAACATTGAATAATTGCGGCAACTCATCGAAACTATATCTACGTAAAAATTCCCCACAAAAAATTAAATAGCTTTCGGGATTTTCCATCAAATGAGTTGCCACCTGAGGCGTATCAGCTCTCATTGTTCTAAATTTTGCCATCTTAAAAATAGCATTATTAATACCAACACGATCCGTCCAGAATATTGCAGAGCCCTTTGAGCTTAGCTTAATCCATAAAGCAATAACCGCCAGCGGAATGCTTAAAGAAATAATTAAAAACACAGCTAAAATAAGATCAAAAATTCGTTTTACCACTTCTTGCCTTCCTTATTATTTCCATCTCTAAGCTCATCCTTGATAAATTCTTGCATATTCTTGATCAATAAGCTCTTGATTAAGATATATCCCTTTTTCAACCACACTTTGAGGGTCTTTTTCATTCAAAGAATAAAAAATATCCGCTAAATATCGTCCATACTTATCTTGTTTATACGTTTTACAAATTACAAAATCAGTTTTCGCACAAATTTTTTTAACATAATCTTTAGCAGCAAGGCCTCTCGCGCAAGAAATTTCAGGTGTATCAATCCCACGCAAACGTAATTTTTGCTCAATCCATGAATCAAAACCAAGATCAATATTCAGCACAAGAGTATCACCATCAACCACACGCGTTACAGCTGCCTGATAAGTATAAAGATTTTCGACACATTTAGTCGCCCTGCGAACAAAATAACCTTTTTCAGTCTTATAAGAACAAATTGGAGTCGGACTTCCATTACTTTTCCAACCAGGCGTCTCCATCATGCGCAAGAATCCAAACCCCATATCCACAAGCGCTTGATTCTTAGCACAAGGAATGTCCTTGCGAAACAAACATCGATATCGATAAAGCTTGCCTCTGATGCATGACAATACTCCTGGCTCAGCCAAAATCCCAATCTGACTATTCTTTTTTTTCTTCTCAATTTTCTCTAAAAAAATCAACTGATAAAGTTTTTGGGCTGACAAAGATTTCTTGATAGCCTTATCTTCAAATCTTTTACGCTTTTGTTCACCGTCAACACGAATAAGGTGGCAATAATGGCTCCACGACAAGCAAGTCTTTGGGATAGTCGGATAAAAACGGTAAAATTTCGATAAATCATAGAAAAAACTTTCCGGACGACTTAAATCCTTGGAAAGCTTTTCAATCATGCTTGCACGCTCGGAACTATTCTTAAACTTAGCTTTAAACGGTTTTTCTAAAATTTCCCCAATGTTCCAATGCGCCTGCAGAACTTCCTGTCGATAAGATTTTTCAATTGTTCGTCTTCCTCGAACAATTTCATCTTTGATTTTCTTTAAAACTTCTTGATATAAACCTATAGAAAGTTTTTTTATCATGATAAATTCTAGCTCTGCACAAATTAAACCTCATCCAAAAGAATACGTTGAACAGCTACCGTAACGTCTAACATAACCCAAAACAAAACGCTCAGCTGAAGCGAATATAGCTGAGTATCAAAGAATGCAAAAATCAGAGTTTTTTTAATCAAAAATTACAAAGAAATTATAAAATAGAATCACAAAGAGTCTTCTGAGAAAAACTTGCTACTCCTAATCCCAATAAAAACCAAAACATAGTTGCTGTCGTTAATCCTATCAATACAGTGCTAGTAAAAAGATCTGATATCGCAACCGATAAAAACATCACCATAAAAGATAAATGATAAAAATCCTTACTGTGCTTACAAGCAGCACAACCCATCAAAAGAAATAAAATAAAAATCCATAAAAAACTCGCCAATCCTACCGCCCCCATTTCGGCTAATACTTCAAAATAAGAATTATGGGCGTGAAGATGGCTAGTCCCGCCCACGATCTCATCCGGATTCGGATAAAAATCATACATAATCATCCCATAAACACCGGGGCCTGCTCCCAAAACCGGATATATCTTAAATATATTAAATGCTGCTTCCCACATTTCAGTTCTGATATAAAAATTACGGTCTTGATTTCTTGGAATAACATATAAAAACTTTTCAGTCTTATTTTTAATACTAAGATTTTGAAAATTTCCTTCAGGATGAAATCTTTTATTATTAAGAGGCACAAAAAGAAACAATACTATTGCTATCAAAATTAACCCAATCAAACAACATTTATCCCGACGGTAAAAGATAGCTGTGGCAATTACAGCAAGAAATAGTCCCACAAATGCGCCTCTTGAGCCTTGAGCAAAAAATGCAATCAACAATGGAATGGACGCAATAGCAAAAAATACTTTTACCTTACGACTTGGATAAAAAATAATAAAACCTATAAAAAATGATAATGTACATAGAAAATAGGACTCATAAATCCCCGATCCAAAGCTCGTTAGCATTCTTATAAAATACCCGACTTTAATAAGATCAGAAATGACACCAATGCCTACAACCACGGATCCTGCTAACAAAGCCAATATCAAAATATTCATATTCGCTTTTTTTCTACCTAAAGAAATACCAATAAAAAACATAAGAAAATACACAATATATCGATTAAAAAAAGTTATCTGTGATTCATGTGGAGAGATTCCAAAAATAGTAGATAGCATAGCAACAAATAAAAAGAAGAAAATCGCTTTATTCAATCTTGTGCTATCAAAGAGCTCTTTGAAAAAAAGTTTTCCCTTATCAAGAAAACGTAAAAAAATAAAAATCACTATAGCACCTATAATATAGTTTTTAGAAACGACATCATTATAAATGCCAATCGCTAAGAAGGCAGCACAATCTGCCAACAAAAACCAATTTAAATATTTTACAACCATCTCTTTTTTTCTCTGCTTTTCCATCCTCAAACCTCTCTCAAAAGAATACGCTGAACAGAAACCGTAACCCCAAGCATTACCCAAAACAAAACACTCAGCTGAAGCGAATATAATTGAGTATCAAAGAAACTTGCAACCAAAAATCCAAATGTTCCAGCAGTCAATCCGCCTAAAAGAATTCCAAATTCATCCTTTTTATTCTTTAACGAAATACGAACTCCTCGATAGACAACGAGACCTGTTAAAGATAAAAATACAATAAGCGTAAAAATCCCACTCTCTGCCCACATTTGCAAATAACAATTATGCGCATAAAAAATACCTATGTTAGAAACATATTGATCAAAATAATTCATAAATGTCCCCAAACCCTTACCTAAAAATGGGTTTTCCTTAATCATATCAATCGCACCCTGCCAAATGACATAACGCTGAGAATCTCCAGTCGAACTAAAAGAAAACATGACTCGTTTGATAAACGGAGAAAATAAACATACAGTCGACAAAAAACCTACAAAAATTAAAGTTGGAAACTTCTTTTTTTCAAATAAAACAATCATCCCTAAAAGCCCTATTAAAAACCCAAGCCATCCGCCTCTTGAAAAAGTTAAAAGAATCGAAACAGATAAAATAATACACGTAAAAAATACTACAGCAGCCATCGCCTTGTTTTTCCATTTCCAATACACTAACGCTATAAAAGCTGGCAAACAATACACAAGATACGCACCTAAAGAATTTGGATTCTCAAAAGAACCTGTTACAGCATGCCCTACCAAAGATCTCCCTCTAAGAAATTCAACACCTAAAAGCTTCTGAGATAAAACAGAAAGACCCAAAAGCATACCGCTAAAAATAAAAACATAAAAAAATCTTTTTATTAATTTTCGATCTCGAAAATGATCAACAGCAATCATAAAAAGAAAGAAATATTCTCCCCACTTAAAAAATAACGCCCTAAACCCTTTTGCTAAAAAAGGACCGCTATTAATTAATGAAAGTGCATTAAAGACAAATAATGCCAATAAAAACCAAAATATTTTGGCATCTACCTTAAAACTTGTAAAATCTCTAGTCGCTATTTTCTTGATGATAAACCCAAGAAAAACAAAACCTGCAAAAGATTCAATCAAAGCTTTCGATATTGGAAGAAAGAATATTAACCCATAAAATCCATATTCAACAAACTTTTCTGCTATAAAAATAACCTTTTGACGATTGACCTTAAGCAATCTTTCCTCCTAGCCTATTCCAAAATCTGTTGTTTCTTAACCGATGATAACTTTTCATACCGATAAAACAGCTAAGCCTTGTCCAAAAGAATACGCTGAACAGCTACTGTAACACCCAGTATCACCCAAAACAAAACGCTTAGCTGAAGCGAATACAGTTGAGTATCAAAAAAACTTTCGACTAAAAAGCCAAAAAGCCCTGCTGTTAAACCGCTCAAAAGAATTCCAAACTCATCTTGTTTATTTTTCCAAGAAATACACACCCCTCGATATAAAATAAATCCCGTTAACGCTAAAAATGCAATCAACGTAAAAAGCCCACTCTCTGCCCACATTTGAAGATAACAATTATGTGCATAAGAAATATCAACGTTTACAACATATTGTTTAAAATAATTCATAAAAGTTCCCAAACCCTTGCCCAAAAGAAGGTTTTCACGAATCATATCTATAGCTCCCTGCCAAATCACATACCTCTGAGAATCTCCTGCCGAACTAAAAGAAAACATTACTCTCTTTAAGAAAAAAGGAAATAAAAATAAACTTGAAAGAAAAGCTCCCAGAATCAATGCCAGAAACTTCTTTTTTTCAAACAAAATAATCATCATCAAAAGCCCTACAAAAAATCCCAACCATCCACCTCTTGAGAAAGTAAAAAGAAGCGAGACTAACAAAATAACACATACAGAAAACATAGCACACGTAATCATTCTTTTTTTTGTTTTCCAATACGCCACAGAGACAAAAATTGGCAAGCAACAAGCAAGATAAGAACCAAGACCATTTGAATTCTCAAACGGCCCTCTTATCGCAAGCCCCAACATATCTCGACCTCTTAAGAATTCAAAACCTAAAAACTTCTGAGATAAAGCCGATAGCCCCGTAAGCATTCCACTAAAAAATAAAACATAAAAAAACTTCTTTATTGATTTTCGATCGCGAAAATGATCAATAGCAACCATAAAAAGAATAAAATATTCTCCCCACTTAAAAAACAACGTCTTAATCCCCTTAGCTAAAAAAGGCCCACTATTAACCAAGGATAACGCACTGCAAATAAATAATATGAATAAAAACCAAAATATTTTTCTATCCACCTTAAAACTTGAAAAATCTTGAGTCAGCATTTTATTAACAATAAACCCAAGAAAAACAAAACCTGCAAAAGATTCAATCAAAGCCTTAGAAATAGGAATAAAAAAGATCACCCCATAAAAACCATATTCGATCATTTTCTCAGATATCACAATGACTTTTTGACAATTCAACCTAAAGTCCATCTTTCTAAAATAATTTATTATTCTTTCTCTCATCTCATTGCCTTCAAAACAATCTCGTTCAACAATTCACGAACCCTTACATAATCATAATTTTGCGCACACTCTAAAAGTCTACGAATTTCTCTTTTCAAGCTTCGAATATCAAATTTATCCGGAGGCGCCACAAAAATTTTATCGTAACAAGTTGCTGCATCTCGCTCTCTATTCAAGAACAGCTCCTCTTTTAACTTCTCGCCTGGGCGAAGTCCGATAAAGGAAATCTTGATATCCTTTTCCGGTACAAGGCCAGAAAGAATAATAAGATCTTTAGCCAAATCAACAATTTTAATTTGTTCTCCCATATCCAAAACAAAAATTTCCCCACCTTCGCCCATCGCGCTTGCTTGCAAAACTAACAAAACAGCCTCATTAATGCTCATAAAATACCGCTGCGCCTCTGGATGCGTTATTGTAAGAGGGCCACCTTCCTCTATCTGCTTCATAAATAATGGCACAATACTTCCTGCAGATCCCAACACGTTGCCAAAACGCACGGCCATAAACTTTGTGCGACTCTTTGGTGCTTTTGCCTGCAGCAGCATCTCCGCGACCCGCTTTGTAAAACCCATAACGCTCGACGGATTAACCGCCTTATCTGTTGAAATCAAAATAAATCGCTCAACCTTATAATGATGTGATGCATAAATCATATTCCCAGTTCCCAAAACGTTATTCTTAACAGCTGCCGCTGGATTTTCCTCTAAAAGCGGAACGTGCTTATGCGCAGCCGCATGAAACACAACCTGAGGCTTATAGCGTGAAAAAGCATATTTTAAAACTCCAACATCCTTAATGTCTCCAATAATCGTTGTAAACTTAATATTTTTGTATTCTTTTAGAAAATCAATGGTTAAAAAATAAACATCATTTTCATTATGATCAAATAATAATATTTCTTTTGGACTAAACTTAGCGATTTGCTTACACAAAACAGACCCAATCGATCCGCCGGCTCCAGTCACTAGAACAACCTTATCTTTAAGGTATCCACCAATTTCTTTTTCGCAAACTTCAACCGTCTCCCGACCCAAAAGATCATCAGGAACAATAGATCGCGCTCTGACTTCCTGCTCTCCGCTTAATATTTTTTGCAACCCAGGGACAACTCGAATTTTAACAGAAGGAATCTGACAATGAGCGACAATACCTCTAATGGTTTCTCCTGTTGCCGACGGAATAGCAATAACAATTTCATCAATCCTATATTTCTCTGCCAAATTCACAATATCGCCGCACGCTCCTAAAATTTTAACTCCTTGCAACCGAGAACCCTTTTTATGTGAATCATCATCAATGAAGCCAACAACTTCCATATTAGCTTTAAAATTATTTCGCGCCTCTCTTAAAACCAAAACACCAGCTTCTCCGGCCCCAATAACAAAAGCCCTTCTCTTGTTACTCCTAAACATAGGTCGAAACTTTTCCCTAAAAAGACGAACAGTCAAGCGAATTCCCGTCACCAAGAAAAAACACACCAGGCAATCTAAAACAATGATTGATCTTGGAATTCGAATATGAGGATAAAAAAAAGTAGCCCCCACCACAAAGCCTATCGTAGACAATACATTGGCCTTGGCAATTCTCCAAATATCATCAATCCCAGCATATTTCCATAAACCAGAAAAAAGTCCATGATAACCAAAAAGAACCATTTTGACACAAATAAGCAAAGGAAGAGTTGAAAAAAGAATGTTCCAAAAATCATGATTGATATTAAAATCAAGTCGAAGATAAAAAGCGAGGATATATGCGCATACAATCAACGCACAATGAATAACCATTGTGATCACTCGGCGAAATCTAAATACTAATTCTTTAATATTCATGAGATTTTTATTATATATCAAAAAATTATTTTAGCAACGCATTAACCCTTGTTTTAATAGTTGGGGTTAATAATTGCCTTAATGCGTAACTCCTTCTTTTCTAACAACTTTTAAGGCAGTTAAAAAAATAATGCGCAAATCAAACAAAAACGAACGATGTTTCAAATAATATTCATCAAACGAAACCTTAACAGGAATAGCCAGCGCATCTCTTCCATTAACCTGCGCCCACCCAGTCACGCCAGGAATCAAACGATGAATCCCCTTCTCTGTGCGCAATGCCACCAAATCATCTTGATTAAATAATGCTGGACGTGGGCCGACAAAACTCATATCCCCTTTTAAAACATTAAATAATTGCGGCAACTCATCAAAACTATATCTACGCAAAAATTTTCCACAAGAAATTAAGTACTGTTCAGGATTCTCCATCAAATGAGTCGCTACTTGAGGTGTATCAACTCTCATTGTTCTAAATTTTGCCATCTTAAAAATAGTATTATTAATCCCAACGCGGTCCGTCCAGAAGATTGCAGAGCCCTCAGAGCTTAGCTTAATCCATAAAGCAATCATCAACAACGGAACGCTTAAAAGAATAATTAAAAATACGGACAAAATAAAGTCAAAAATTCGCTTGATCATCTATTTCGCACCTTCCATAGCCTTATTAATCCGCTTAAGGGCTGTATCCAAGTCAAAATTCTTACGTTCGCTAGACACTAACACATCAAACAATTCCGGCTCGATGCGTAAACGCATATCCTTAATTTCTATATCCGTACGTCCAAAATTCTTACGGTATTTCTTCAAGTCAGGGTCGCCACCGTCTTCTTCAAGCTTCTTCTTAAAAAGCTCTACAACCTCTTTCCGTCCAAGAACAAAATCGTTTCGAAGAATAAAATCAAGATCATAGAAATCACGCGGGGCGATAATTTTACGCATTGCTACAGCCCGTAATTTTTCGCTCACAATTTCATCAAGCGATAAGCACTGAACCGTACCTCCATCAAACAACGGCTCTCGGGTAAAGGGATGCAAAAAAACATGACGAATCGGTTTCGACACAACAGGCATAATCGGATTAAATCTTAAACTGACCTCAAGCTTTATCTTTGCTTCAATCGGCCTCAGCGCTGATTGATAAACCAAATCATATACATACTGCTTAGATTCATTTCTTCCAGGATTACTAGCACAATCAATCTTCATCCCACATTCTTCGGCGAGTCTTTCAATCCTATCCTTAACCGGCTGAATACATTGACGCCGCTCGCCCCGCGTTGTTTCATTCTGAGGGAGCATCATAGTAAAATCCAGATCCTCACTCAAGCGATAATAGGCATAATAAATCTTGTTTAAACATGTTCCCCCTTTAAAAACGAGATCTCCTGAAAGCTCGCTTATCCGAGAGAGCATGAGCGTTAAATAATAATCCTTCTCCATCAGCGGCAACAAAAAACCTTTTTTCTTTGCCGCTCTTTCCAGAATTTTTATAAATTCCTCTTTATTGTGATGAAGCACAAAAATCCTCTTTTCTTAAGCGGAATCCTTATCGTTAGCCAAAGGACCAACGATGACCATCCATCTTTTATTCAGTGTTCCTTTACGAGTTCCATGAAGCGAACTTATCGCTGTTTTCTTCACACTTCTAATAAGCGGCTTTAAAATATCATCAGGAATTTCTATTTTATCAAGGATCAATCCGATGCGCTTACGAATTGCAATGTTCGGAAAACGAGATGCATATTCAACAACTTTTTTAATATCACATTGTTTGCTACTAACAATTTCCATGAAAATCTCAATAGCCCTCATCATCCCGCCAACAGGCTTGTTGAAATAAAGAAGATCGATGAGTGTGCGCTCTTTCGAACTGATATTGACGTCCGCATTTTTTATTTTTATAATTTCAAATCCATACATACGATTTTCCGGAATCCTTACAAATTTGTAAGAAATACCGCAAATGATGCGTTCCATCCGCAATGAAGGATTAAGAACGTATACGGTTTGAAAAAGCTGCTCAGTAAATCCATAATAATTAAACATCGTTGAGTAACCAACATAGTAGTTTTTCTTTGGAAAGAAAAGCGGCGGAATCAATAGTTCATCGACCCCTGTTCCTTCAGGGCCAGATTCAAGCGGAGAAAAAATATATGCGCCGCGCTTGATCGGCATCAGAATGTTTTTCTTTTTAAGCCTAAAAACGACTTGCTTTCTATTCTCAGGAGATAGTTTAAACAATTGATCGAGATCTCCAACAGTAACAATCGTCTTTTTTTCATACGTTAAGCGAGCCACGATTCGAAGCTCTGTTGGACCTAATGTCTTAAATGTATTTTTATGTATCATAGGTTACCTTGCAAATAACTTATATGCCTCTTTTATACAATCAATTTTATCACACATTTTTCCCACGTCAAGAAATAACGCACGTTTTCCTTCTATCCTTTATAAATTTTGGCATAACCCTGATCCACAAGCTCTTGATTAAGATATGTCCCTTCTTGCACCACAAGCTCTGGGTTCTTTTCTTTAAAAGAATAAAAAATATCCGCTAAATATCTACCATATTTTTCTTGCTTGTACGTTTTGCAAACAACAAACTTTATTTTCTCACAGATTTTTTTGACATAATTTTTAGCAGCTACTCCTTCAGTACAAGAAAGCTCAGGGGCATCAATACCTCGCAACCGTATTTTTTGCTCAATCCATGAATTAAAACCAAGATCAATATTCAAAACAAGAGTATCCCCATCAATGACGCGCGTTACTGTTGCCTGATAAGTGTACAAATTTTCTACACAATTCGTCGCCCTGCGAACAGAGTAGCCATCTTTATCCTTATAAGACTGAACAGGCGTCGGGCTTCCATTGCTTCGCCAATCAGGCGTCTCCATCATACGCAAGAATCCAAATCCCATATCCACAAGCGCTTGATTCTTAGCGCACGGAATATCTTTACGAAACAAACATCGATATCGATAAAGCTTGCCTCGAACGCACGGGATTACTCCCGGCCTAGCCAAAACCTCAAGCTGATTTTGCTCTTTATTTTTTTTCTTTTCAAGCTTCTCTGTGAAAATCAAATTATAAAGTTTTTGAACAGGCAAAGATTTTTTAATCGCCATATCTTCAAGCTTTTTGCGTTCTCGCTCATCATCTATGCGAATAAGATAGCAATAATGAGTCCAAGACAAAGAAGTCTTAGGAATCGTCGGATAAAAACGATAAAACTTTGATAAATCATAAAAAAAACTTGCTGGACGCTTTAGGTCCTTAGCAAGCTTTAAAACCATACTCGCCCGTTGAGAGCTATTTTTAAAATCAGCCGGAAACGACCCCTCTAAAATCTTTCCAATATTCCAATGCGTTTGCAAAACTTCTCGTCGATAAGATTCCTCGACAGTCCTTCTCCCTCGAACAATCTCATTTTTAATCTTTTTTAAAACTTCTTGATAAGAATGATTAGCGAGATTTTTTGTCATGATAGTTTTTTAAAAAAATAGCCAACTACCTTTTTTCTTTTATATTTCAATTGACTTAAACACTGAAATATTTTTGTTTACTTAAAATACTTATCAAAAAAATAACCAACATTACAACGACTTTTATACAATAAATTTTATATAATTTTCTTGATCAATGACAGAAAATTGTGCACCTGCGTATGCTTCAATCCATTCTTTTGGTATTTTCTTTTGTTTTTTTCCATATTTTATTTCATAACCAAACAGCCCACCCTCTCGCTCTTCGACCCAATCAATTTCTTTTTGGTCATACGTTCGCCAAAAATAATTATTCACCAACATTTGATCATACGCCTGTTTTTTTAATCGCTCTACAATAACATAATTCTCCCATAGCATTCCGACATCATTACGTAAATTTAACGAATTAAAATTTTTAATAAGCGTATTTCGAATTCCCAAGTCAAAAAAGAAATACCTCGACGATTTTGATACTTCCTTTCGCAAATTTCGACTAAATCCCCCAATACGAAAAATAACAAAACACTTTTCTAAAAGATCCATATATCGCGCAACAGTATTCTTGCTCATACCCAAAGAACTGCCAATTTCTGTTAACGAAACTTCTTTTCCTATCTGAAAAGCAATCATTTGCAATAATCGTAGTAACTTATCTGAATTTCGTATTGTTTCAAATTCAAGAATATCTCGATACAAATGCGAAGCAACAAGCTCGCGCAAATAAATCTCTTTTGCTCTATTATCTTTTTCAAGAACAACTTCAGGATAAGACCCATACAATAATCGACTCTCTAAACAAGACTGAGTCAAAACGCTATTCTCTCTCGAAGTAAGCTCCATCTGCGCCAAAGGGAAAAGGGGGAAAGACATCTTTCTTCCAGTCAGAGGCTCGCCCATTTTTCGTGCTAAATCAAAAGCTGAAGATCCTGTTGCAATAACAGCAACCTCTGGAATATGATCTACAATTAACTTTAAATTAAGACCAATAGAATCTATTTTCTGAGCCTCATCAATAATAACATAACGATTTTTACCTACGAATCCTTTTAGCTTCTCAATAGACTGGCTTGACAAAATATCCTGAACAGAGATATCTTCTCCACTGACAAAAAGACATGTCTTATGAATTTCTTCAATAAATTTCTTTAATAATGTTGTTTTTCCACACCTTCTCGCTCCATAAATAACGTGAACTTTTCCAAACTTTAAAGAATTTATTAAATTATCAAGTTGTTTTTGTCGAATATACATAACTACCTCTATTAATATTAATTAGGTCATCTAGATGACCTAATTATATCATATTAGGAATATTTGTCAATTTTCTGCACTGTTCCCCATGCGAATCACAAAAATAACTCTCACAAAGAAATCAAATAATTTAATCAACCTTTATGCCTACAATGCTTCTCTTTGGCAAGATTCTTCTTTTTATCCTTCAACCTGCATCAATAATTCTTATCCAACTTTTCACGTTTTACCTTTCACTATTAACTCGCCCCACAGTTTCTTTAATGTCTTGCTCCGTCCTGACTTCTAATATTTACACAATACCACTCACCTGCACGATAGAGTTCTGAAGATCCCAAAAGATTGCATCACTTATTTCTTTTTATCTTACCTTTAAGATGCTTTACCGTTTTATCAAAATCACTTTCAAACAGCCTATCTTGAACAATGCGATATTTTTCAAATTCACTAACCGCAAAAGCCAGGGCCGCTTCTCGGGTCACCTTTCCAGGATGATCCAAAACATCTCTTTGATTAAATCTTAAAAAAACGTCCAATTTCTTTGCCCAATCAGCCATCGTCATCGGAACATATCTTTCCGCCTGATCTTCAGCATAATCAAGATACATCGTTACGATCCGCTCTAAAGACCTCAACTCTTTTTCATTTAAATAATTCTTGGCAACCACAACATCTGCCTTTAAGATCTTTCCGCGTGGCGCACCTTTCCAAACCGTCAAACCCATTCGCTCCTTACGACTATCAGCCCTATGAATAATCAGCTCCGACGCAGTAGATCCATGGATGGCAAAATGCATTTTGTTTTGAACTTTCGCGAAAAAATCATTGGTGATATCCGCTGCCTTGTTGTAATCCATGGCTGTCGAATAAATATCTGTGATCTTCTGGTAGAAATTTCGCTCGCTGGCCCGAATTTCACGAATCTCTTCCAACAAATCATCAAAATATCTTTGGTTAAACAAAGACCCATTCTTCAAACGGCCTTTATCCAACACGTAACCACGTATCGAAAAATCCCTCAAGACACCCGTGGCCCACTGCCGAAACTGCGTAGCCTTCAATGAATTGATCCTGTATCCGACAGAAATCACCGCATCAAGGTTATAATGCCTAGTCTTATAGTTTTTCCCATCAGCTGCAGTTACCGAGAAATCCTCGGCAACTGACTTTTCGTCAAGCTCCCCTTCTCGAAAAATATTCTTGAGATGCAAGGAAATATTATCAGATGAACAGTCAAATAATTTGGCCATTAATTTCTGCGACAGCCATATCATATCGCGCTCAAAACGGACCTCGATCGAATCTTCTTTGGATTGCACGGTAAATATCAAGAACTCAGCGGTACTGTTACAAATTTGCAATCGCTTTTGTTTCATTTCATTTTCCTGTCTGTGAGAATAGAAAAGGTGCAAACATTTTGTCCCCGCCCTTTGCTAAACTCATTGTCCCGTTTACACATCTTCTTAATATAATCCTAAACATTAGTTGAGTCGATAAGCGCTAAAACAACATCATCAACCACAGGCCACCATTCATTATTGTGAATAATTTTGCGTATCTTTTCTTTTTTAAATACCGTAATCTTTGTGTTCATGCCTCGCTCCACCTAACTTCTGATGGATGTTTAACTCTAAACATTTTTATATTACCACTCATCTGTGTGGATATCAAGAAACTTTAAAACATCTTAGCCTAACAAATCCTGTATCCAACATGCTATTGTGTTATATCCTTTAATCATGGCTAATATACAGGGATACAATATAAAACTCTTGGCTAAAATACAACCATGTTTTGTACTTAGAAAAATAAAACAGCTTTATCCTAAAACCATGCTCGCCCGATCAGAACTATTTCTAAACTCAGCCGTAAACGGCTCCTCTAAAATCTTTCCAATATTCCAATGTGTTTGCAAAACTTCTCGTCGATAAGATTCCTCGACAGTCCTTCTCCCTCGAACAATCTCATTTTTAATCTTTTTTAAAACTTCTTGATAAGAATGATTAGCGAGATTTTTATTCATGATAGTTTTTAACAGTTTCTTTGATGCCTTGCTCGAGCGTAAACGGTGGCCGCCATCCCAACACATTGCGAATTTTACTACTATCGATAAGCAACGTTCCCGTTAGCTTTTCTAATTCTTTTTCTTTCCCTACAATCTTAAACAATATTCTTAAAATACTTTGAGGCAAAGCGAACAACCTCAATTTCTTGCCTGCTGCATTGGCTATTATTTTTATTAAATCAAGCGTAGAGACATCCTCGCCATCGCTGACTAAGAAAGTTTGATTTGCTGCCAGTGGATGCCTAATACAAAGACTAATAGCATCCACCAGATTTCCTAAATAAATAAAGCTGCGCTGATTATTAATACTTTTAAGTGGCAGCGGTAATGCCATAGTAGAGATTTTAATTAAATTTTTAAAATTTGCCTTTACCCCCGGTCCATAAACTAAGGGTAGCCGCAAAATAACAACTTCCATTCCTGTCTCAGCGGCAATTATCCTTAACACATCCTCAGCTTCACGTTTGCTAATCCCATACGCGTCTTGAGGGTCTGGATTATCCACTTCTGTATATCTCTTCAAAGAGCCTTCACCGTTAACCTTGACGGAACTAATAAAAATAAATCTTTTAACACCAGCCTTTGCAGACATGCGCGCCAAGCGCTCAGTTCCCAGAGTATTAACTTTACGAAAAACATCTAAAGAATCAGACTCTGACTTGCTTGTGATGTGAGCACGCCCAGCAAGATGAATAACTATGTCTATTCCAGCCAAAGCTTGAGTCCAATCTGTCCCAAGACCAATGTCTCCAACCTCAGCTTCTTCAAAATCAAGAACAAATTTTATATCTTTTTGCCGCACCGCAACTCGCAAATTAAAGCCAGAATCCTTCAATCTTTGACTTAATGCTTTTCCAATAAATCCATTCGCACCAGTTACTAAAATATATCGTTTATCACTCATGATAATTACCGCAACAATTCTTCCTTACTCATTGAATTAACATCTTCTATCATTAATTTATTTCGCTTTAACAATGCGGCTGTTCCCTTTAAATCCAGGGCCGTATTTTCAGAACTAAACTCCCCCTTTAACACATTTCGTTCTTTTTTTCCCTTACTCATAAGCTCTGGTAACATTGGTAAAATAGCGTAATAATCTCCCCTCTTAACACAATGTATAGCCTCCTCATCTGAGACCATTATTTCATGGACTTTTTCCGCAGGACGTATACCTGTAATCTTAATATCGATCTTTCTCTTACCAATAAGAGCCTTAGCAATATTAATTACTTTAGCTGCACGAACAATTGGTACATAAGTTTCACCGCGCTTTGCCGTACGTAATGCTGCAAAAAGCGTATCAACAGCTTGATCAAGACTTAATAAAAATCGCGTCATCTCAGGCACCGTAACTGTGACTGGCCCGCCATTCTTAATTTGCTCATGAAAAAGAGGAACAACCGATCCCCGCGAAGCCAGGACATTACCATAACGAACACAAATAAATCGAGTTTTTGAATTTAAATTATTAGCCGCAATGAAAATCCTTTCCTGTATAGATTTAGTCATTCCCATAACATTTACAGGTTTGCACGCCTTATCAGTACTAACACCAACAACTGTATCAACAGAATAACCATTTTCTTCCACAGCGCGCACAATATTAGAAGCACCAAAACAATTTGTTAAAACTGCCTGTGTCGGAAAATATTCACACGTTGGAACTTGTTTCAGTGCTGCTGCATTAACAACAACATCAGCAGTCTTTATTGCAGAGCACACATCTGCATAATTACGCACATCACCAATACGAAACTCAAGGCAATTCTTAAAATTATTATAAATAACTTCTTCAGTCGCAACCAACTTATGCAAATAAGACATTCTCATTTGATGTTGCTTTGCCTCATCGCGGGACATGACTATTACCTTCTTAGGTGTTCCCAATTTCCCACTTAATACTCGATTAACAAACACTTTTCCCAAAGAGCCAGTACCACCAACCACTAAAATTGTCTTTTTATTAAAAATCATCAATGCCTCCTTTTAAAAAAATTCACCAATTCCTTAAAGTTATTAATTATTTCTTAAAATGATTTACAATCTGCTTTGCCGCTCGAGAAACAGAAAAAGTGCTTTCGAGCAATAAACGAGCATTTGCCCCTAGTTGATGCCTCAGCCTTCTATCCTTAATTAATTGAACAGCATATTCCTGAAACTGTTCATCGTCACCATTAATGCATACAAGCCCTGCCTCTTTCCCCTCAACCATCTCCTTCAAATCATTGCCTGAATTAACACTGGCCAAAATAGGCATTGAATAATACATATAACTCAACATTTTTCCAGGAAAATTCTGAGTCTTAAATTTGCGATTCAATAAAATTAATCCTACATCAAATTCAGAAAGCATTGCTAAATATTGCGGCTGTTCTACTGCCGGATGAATAGCTATATTTGTCAGACCTTTTCCTTTAATCACCTCGTTTAAACGCTCCACCTCACTACCGCTGCCGACTAATAAAAAATAAGCAGCTGATTCATCTTTCAACGACTCAGCTAAGCGAATAAGATTATCAATATCCTGAGCAACCCCAATATTACCACCATAAAAAAACACTACTTTATCTTTTAATCCTAATTTCTGACGATAATTACCATAAGGAATATCTTCCTCTTCGAGCTTGGCCCAATTATACAAAACTTCAAGCTTATATTTTTTTTCTAGCCCCTTATTGAAAAAATACTCAAAATTGCCTGGTGACTGGACACCGATCACATCAGCTGCCTCATACTGTTCAACCTCTTTTTTCCGAAAAAACCAGCATATTGGTCCATCTTTTAAAACCCCGGTATCAATAGCCCACTGCGGAAAAAAATCTCTTAAAATCAAATAAGCCGGACAATGAAAAAGTTTTTTAAGTTTTTTGACCAGCGCGCCAAAAAAAATACTCGGAGAATACCAAACAATCAAATCACACTTATTTGCTTTAAAAAAATCTTTTCCCTTGTGCCAAAGAACCAACGAAAGCAATGCTTCGTTAATGCCGCGAACCAAACGCGATGCCCCGTCTATTTTACCAGTTCTTACACGCAGCACTTTGACGCCATTAACTTCAGAAACATCAAAGCTGGACGCAAGATTTTCATCTGGCGTTGCCACAATAACTTCGTGCCCTAAAGAAAAAAACTCCTTCGCAAGATCGTCAATCAATTTGGCAGAAGATTTCATGCTCGGCAGATAATAAACAACAATTAATAATATGCGCATATTTAAAAATAATTTGTAGTTTGACTCCGTAAAGCATTAATCACAACCGACGACGGGCTGCTATCTTCACAAAAATCATATCGAGCTTTCCATTCCATATTAACAACCGTCTCCACTGAATCCGCAATATTCTGAGAATTAATACCCGCAATCACATGAGCTCCCGCTTCAACTGTTTCAGGCCGTTCCGTGCTTTGTCTAATACTCACACATGGAACTTGATAAAAAAGCCCCTCTTCCGAAGTGGTTCCCGAATCAGCAACCAAACAAAATGCATTTTTATTAAAACAATTAAAATCATAAAACCCAAGAGGTTCAATAATTCGAATCCCTTTCGGCACTGTTAAACCCTTAAGCTTACTCTTAGCGCGAGGATGCATTGGATAAACAACTTCCATTTTAAACTTTTCATGAATTAACCCAAAACCATTTAAGATCGACTGAAACGATGCAGGATCATCTACATTTTCCTTGCGATGCGCTGTCACAGCTATATAATTTTTCTTTTCAAGTTTTAACATTCTCAAAATAAGGCTTTCTTCTATCTTGCCTTGAAATGCACGCATTACTTCAAAGGTAGTGTTTCCCGTCACAAAAATCTTTGATGGATGAATATCTTCTCTGATTAAATTCTCCCGATGATACTGATTAAATGGCAAAAGAATATTAGAAATATGATCAATCAAAACACGATTTTTCTGTTCTGGCATCCTCTTGTCCCAAGCCCTCAAGCCAGCCTCCATATGGAATATTTTAATTTCTCGATTGGCTGCAGGTAAAACAGATAGGCCACTATATGTATCACCCAAGACAACTAATGCATCAGGCTTTACTTCTTCAAAAAGCTCATCACTTTTTCTAATAACATCAGCCACTTCCCGACCATAAGACGTTGTGTCAATTTGAAGATCATAATCAGGATCCCTCAACTCAAGATCTCTAAAGAAGAAATCTTTCAATTCCTTCGTGTAATTCTGACTTGTGTGAACCATAATGTGATCAAAATTAAGTTCATCAAGTTTTTTTAATACTGACCACATCTTAATCATCTCAGGGCGAGTACCCATGATTGTCATAACTTTCATTTTCTTCTCCAATGTTACTTAAATTAAATTTCTTACAATAAACTATTTAGGGCATATTCGTACATCAGGAAGAGGAACAATAAACTTCCCCCCTTTTTCAATATAATCCTGTCTTTTCAATAATACCTCTTCAGTAAATGACCACGCAAACAAAACAGCATAATCAGGAAAATTTGTCTGCCCAACAAAATCCCATGGCTTAATCGGCACATGCGTTCCAGGAGTAAAAAATCCATGCTTGGACGGAGCATCATCTACAACATAATCCAAATAACGATTATCAATCCCACAATAATTCATAATAACCGTTCCTCGACCAGAAGCACCGTAACCAATGATCGTTTTACCTTCTTTTTTCAAGCGACCCAACAACTCCATTAATTGAGTCCGAGTATTTTCAACTTTCTTTGCATAATCAAAATAAGCACTTTCCTTATCAAGCCCTTTTTCATATTCACGCTGTATCATATCTTTCACTATAGGTGCAATTACCTCAGGCCTCCTCCCGATTCTTCTCGCATAAAACCGCACAGAACCAGACCTAACACCTGGAATATATTTCACATCAAAAATCTCCATATCAAATCTTGCCAGAAACTTCTTTAACGTTATCACAGAATAATAACTCATATGCTCATGATAAATCATATCATAATGCATCTCTTCCAAAAGTATTCCTAAATAATAAATTTCAAAAATAAAAACGCCATCCTCATTGAGTAAAACATCTATTCCCTTCATCACATCTACCATGTCATCTATATGGGCAAATGAAAAACTTGACACAATAGCATCCACCTTCCCGTGCGTCTCTTTAATATCAGTAGCAACTTTTTCCGTAAAATAATCATTAACAACAGTGGCATCTTTTGGATCTATTTTCTGCACCACATTTGTCGCAGGATCAACACCAATCGCACGAACACCTAAAGCGGAAAATGGCCGCAACAGTACGCCGTCATTACAACCAATTTCTAACACCGAAGGACTGTCTTTTTTTTCTAGAAAACGCTCATGAATTTCCTTAGCAAATGCTTCAAAATGAGTAATCAGCGTTCCTATCGCTGACGAAAAAAAGAAATAATTATTTTTAAATAACTTATCCGCTGAAATAACTGCACTCACCTGAACCAAATAGCAATCAAGACAAAAATTTAAACTTAACGGATAATATTTTTCATACTGAAAACCCTCTTCCGTTATAAAACCTCCGGCTAACGGAACATCTCCTAAATCAAGTATCTTAGATAAATTTGTTCCTTGACAAAATCGACAGAACTTAAGCACTTTAAATTCTCCAATCGGTTTATTATGCGACAATTCAAACTCCCTTTCTTTAATGAACAGATTGATTATAGTTTATATAGTCATTATGCATGTCATTAATTAAATCTTTCCACGATGGCGGTTTATATCCTGTTGCTAAACGAAAATATGAAGAATCAAGCGAACGATCCTGTATAAGTCCATCATCAGGATCAACTTCAATATGCTTACCATAGCGTTCACCAATTAATTTTAACAAATCATACTTTGATATAGGGTCAGAAGATACATGATAAACCCCAGACAACTTATCATTTGGTAAAATATAATCACTTATGATTTTAGCAAGCTCAATTGTTGGAAATCCAGAATATATTGCCTTCGTATAGCCTCGCACTTTTTCCTTCTGGGAAAGGAACCATTCCACCAAACCAGTTTTTCTAATCAAAGCATGACCAATAATCGATGTGCGAATAGTAACACAATTTTCATAAGCTACTTCACCAAGCAACTTGCTTGCCCCATATAAATCTGAAACATTCACCTCATCTTGCTCTGCATACATACCCTTTTTCCCATCAAACACAACATCGGAACTGATATGAATAAAATTTATATCTGATTCTTGACAAATTAACGCAAGTTGATGAGGTATTCGAGCATTCACATTAATAGCTAATGATTGATTCTTTAAAATTTGATCTTCACTGATAACTCCAGTGCAATTAACAACACAATCGGGTTTTACTTGATAAAATATCTGCAAAACTCTATCAATATTTTCAAGATCTACACCATATTCTAACCGATCCCTCAACTGAGATGAAACCCCCTGAAAAGCTTTCGGCTCACATAAAGTAGTCGCATGCACATCAAAATCTGACTTATCCGCCAACCATCGGAAAAGAACATGTCCCAGCATGCCCTCGCCACCTAAAATTAAAATTTTTGTTTTCATCGACACTCCATAATCAATCGAGATCTCCGCTCAAGCACCTATACATGAATACTACGCCTCTGCAGGAGATGGCTGCGAAAATGTTTTATATAATACAATTAACAATAACAACATGCCACTTGAAGACATAAGCAACGGATTAAAAAACGACATTATCAAAAAAAATAGATAAACTATAAAAAGATAGTGTGTAGCACGATATTTTTCTAGTCTCAACCTGCTCAAGGGATATAAAAATAAAACAAATAATAGTAACGATAAAATTAATCCGAAACTTCTGACAAATTCAAAATATGTCAGCTCTGTTAATGATACTCCCCCTCTCAACGTGGTGTTAAAATAAGAACCTAGTCCCTGGCCAAACAATAAAACTTTTTTATCAGCAAACAAATTCAAATAATCCTTCAAAAAAGATATCTTATGGAAATTTGACGTCAAATGAGCGCTTAACCCCATTTTGATTACATCAAGATTTCCTATAAATAAGACCACGAATAAAATAACGCTACTACATAAAATTAATATTTTCCTTCTAGAATACCAATATGCGATACATATCGGAACCAACATACAAGCCATAATATTATTTCTTGTATCACTAAAAAACATAGCAACCATATTAATTGCTAATAATAATCCATAAAGCACTCTTATGGCCCCCCGTGAAAAAAGAACTTTCATCGTAAAAAATCCTATTGGAAGAATTATCAATTCTGCTGTATGAAAATATACCGCTGGCAAATCTGGAAAGACAGATGTGCCCCAAAGCCTACTAACACCCATGCTGAGAATTCCATATTGTTGACCAATTTCATTAAGCATGCCGATTAAAGAAGTATCAAAATAACTACCAATCAATATTATAACTGCCGCTACAGAAAGCGACGAGATAATCATAACTGTCGGCTTAATTAAATCAATCTTTGAAACATGAAGAATCGGTAATAGCATAATAAATAAATACGCTTTGAAATACTGAAAGCCATCATAATATATAAAATCGCCTCCTATAAAAGTATAATAGGTAATTGAAAATAAGGGTATCAGCATGAATAATAGCAGATACGTTGTCATGCTTATAGACACCTTCACTTTTTTATAGTTCGCTAGCACATCAAATATAAATAAAATCCATGCCAATACAAACAGCGGAACCTTTAATCCTAATAATTTATCTGCCGGATCAAATATGCAGACCATTATTAAAAATATCAACACAATTCTTAGAAAATTACCTATCAAATAACACCTCATATGAATAATCAAAAATTTTAATAAATAATACCTTGCTCTATGTAAATATTTTCTTAAATTAACACAGACTTCTCTGCCCTATTGGGATAATTAATAAGAACTGCTCGGTAAATACCTTTAAATACAAATAGACTCCCGGCTGCTGCACCTATAGGCCCAAACTTATGAATTAACCGACCTATATCGTTAAGAGATCCGGCACCACCAAGCACTGTTATTGGAATATTAATTGCTTCGCGTATTTTTTCGGCTAAAGTAAAATCATATCCCTTCATAAGACCATCATTATCTATTGAGTTTATTACAATCTCACCAGCGCCAAGTTTTTCCATTTTCTGCGCCAAATCAATGGGACATTTTCCAGTCTTTTTTTGTCCACTATGCGTCCGAACTTCATACTCGCCCCCAAACAAACTCTTTTTAACGTCTAAGATAATAACAACACTCTGGCTTCCAACACATTCTGCTGCTTCAGTTACAATCTCCTGATTCGCTATTGCGGCAGAACTTAACGCGACCTTTTCGACCCCCAACTCAACAATCCGCTTAACTTGAGCGCTGGTCCTAACACCGCCACCATAGCAAAGAGGCATGCGACATTCCTCAGCGAGGTGCCCTATCATCTCAAAATCAGGACCTCTTTCTTCAAAAACAGCATCAATGTCAAGCACAATCAGTTCATCAACTTCCTTTTCGTTGAATATTTTCACCGCATTAATTGGATCGCCAACATATTTCGAACTCGTAAAATTAATGGTTTTAACAAGTCCCCCATCCTTAACTAATAAACATGGAATTATTCTTGAACGTAGCATATTTATAATTCAGCAAAATTTTTTAATAACTGAATACCCCATTGATGACTTTTTTCAGGATGAAATTGAACCCCAAAAATATTTTCCGAATTTATTGCACAGGTAAACTCTCTCTCATGATCGGCCACTGCAACACTATTTTCATTCTTATTACAGTGAATATAATATGAATGTAAAAAATAAAATTGTAGGTTATCGTCAAGGCCATTAAATAAACTGTTTCGCCTTAACGGCCTAATATCGTTCCAACCCATATGAGGAACACATCCAGGATACGCAAATGAAGAAAGTTCGAATTTCTTTACTTCTGCATCTATCCATCCCAATCCAGGCAGTTCCCCTTCCTCGCTAGAACAACAAAGCATCTGCATACCAACACATATTCCTAATATAGCGACTTTCCGATTCAACACCACCTCATCAAGAATACCTCGCATGCCTGATTCATTGAGTCGACGCATTGCATAATCAAATGATCCGACTCCGGGCAATATTAGCTTGGATGCCCTCTCTACATCTTCTGTCGTCCTGGCAATTGAAACAGATATATTCAATTTATTATACACATTAGCAAACGCCCTAATATTTCCTAACCCATAATCTATTATTGTCATCACATAAACAACCTTTTCTCTATTCCTAACATTTGCATTACTTTAAGTCCCAACATTATTAATGCCAAATTATTTTTGTAATCACGAAAAGATTTATTTTCACCTTCAAATATTTCTTGGAACTCTGAAATTGTAAAACCCAACTTTTTAGCAACATACTCAAATTCTTTAGCCATTGTTTGTTCATCCAGCTCTGGCTTTGCTATACGTTTAAGAGACTCTTCACGGGTCATTTGTTTAGTCAAAATCTCACTTGAAAAATATGCCCTACGCTTATCATAGCCATGTTTCTTCGGAGTCCAATAACTCTCAAAAAATCTTGTAAAACGGGATTCATAATGCTTTTGAGGATATTTCTGCCAACCGAAACGCTCGCTTAATTCTCGCTCAGCATCCTTTTTTATATACGACACACTATCTAATAGTTTTATAACCCTTACACCCTTAATGAATCGAGAGTATAATTTATACTTAAAAATATCGCACATTGGGAAAGTCTTTAAAGGGCGTTCCCCAAAGCGGCGATGAATATCTTTCACATGACGCGTATCTGTTGAATAGTAAGTCCATTCTATTGATTCCCGCACACATTCAGTTGAATGATTTCCCCCTGTTATAACATATTTAAATTTATTTTTTGCTGCAAAATTATAAATAGCTGAAAAAAGGGCCAAATCCTGCGGCTGATCTACAAAGGGCACCTGCGATTTGAAAAAAGCTCTTTGAAGATCTTTCATCTCAAGCCAATTAATAACCTCTGTGACCAAATCCAGATTTAATCCATCTATTATCTTTTCAATGTTATTCACTCCCACTTGCGAATTCCAGCCGGCATCACAATGAAACAGTAGAGGTCGCAAACCAAATTTTTCCTTGGCAATATATGTTACATACGAACTATCCATCCCACCACTTATACCAATCAAACAATCATGATCCCGCCCCTTCCCTTCCTTCTTAATCTTCTCAATGAGAGGCATAATTATTTCTTCACCCTTTTCATTGGGATGCCAGTTCGGCTGAATATTTTTATAGAAATTACGGCAATAATCACACCAACCCCGTTCATCAAAAGTGATATTAGGATCGCTAGTGTCCATAATACAATTAGAACATATCTGATATTTTCTTTGCCTCATTCATTCTCCTCTGCGTTTATTTGTATGCGCGTTAATATTCAAAATTAGTCTCAATAAAAGTTACGACGGCATTTTACCAGTAACCCCTGCTAGGCCATGTAAAATAGCTAAAATATAGCTTCGCATATATTTAATTTTATCTTTAGCAAAAAGAAATAAGATTGTGTTATGAACAAATACCGATGAAATTTCTTTAACTGCTAACAAAAAAGGTGCCCTTTTTTTTCGAAAAAGTAAAAAACAATTACGTATTTGATAATAACATCTTGTGGGGTTATGAACAAATCCTCTCATAAACCCAAAATTTATTGAAACTTCTCCTATTGAATGTCTCATAACAGCAGCAGGCACAACCTGAATAGAAATATTCTTTTTCCGGCAACGAAGACACCATTCTGTTTCAACGAAATCTATAAATAAATCTTCATCCATTAACCCAATGATATCAAAAGTCGCAGCCGTTGCAGCGCTTCCAGAGGATGTTATTAAATCAACATCATAAGGCAATGTTCTATGTCTATTATAAATTTTAACCGGAAAACCAAATCTATTTAATCTCATCGCAGGGAATTCATAACCTTGATCATTATCAAATAACACCGGGGCAACTACTCCAAGCTCTCCTGCTTTCAAAGGTGCCAATAAGAATTTTAGAAAATTATTCTCAATCATAGAATCCTGATCAAAAAAAACAATCACATCAGCATGATTTTTAATAGCATTCTTAATTCCTATATTCTGAGCATATGCAATCCCAGTATTCTTGTGTAAAGAAATTACTGTGCATTCAGGAAGATTTATATATCTCGATATATAACTGCTCTCCGTATTGTCAATAATTAAGACTAAAGAACAGTCATATATAAGCTTCCTACATAACAGTAACAAAGCTGCGACTTCTGGATTATAACAAACTATAATTGAGTATACCTTCAACACCAAATCCTTACTTCTAAAACTTAAATTTTTTTAGAGAAACTTATAATGATTTTGTCTTTAAAAGATAAAAAAGTTTCCAGAGATGATCAGCCTGGGCCCTCAAAAATGATCTGTTCAGCGCCTCCAATGCTTTCACTTTAAACGAACAAGAAAGATTATCCGCAATTGTAGTGAATCTATTTGCCAAAGATGCTTCAATCTGCTTTAAAATTGTAGTATCAATTATTCTTTTATTATGACATGCCTCTAAAAGTGCACAGATGTAAACATAGCGATAATAATGCAAGAAAAAAGCTGACCCAAAACAACGATATATTTCCAAAGAAGCATTATCTTGTTTAACAAAATGTTCCAAAAAGTCTGCAAACTGATTTAACCCTGAAAGCGTAGATTGCCATGTAGGCAAAGCTGAGGCACTCTGGCCATGGATCCTCACGGCAAAAGATTCCCGAGGGTCTGAGGCCTTCCAGGATAATTTAGAAAGCTTGAGCCAAAGAACATCATCTGCGAACAAAAGTTTCTCAAATAACGGAATCCCTCCTAACCGATCATAATCTTCAGAACGCATGACAAACCCTGTGCCAAGCCCATCACGTCGATAAGTGAGCCGAGTCGCCAAATATTGGGCAGCTGTCTCGCGCTCTGAGACCGGCCTGCAACGACGGATAGTCCTTCCTCTCGCATTGATGAATCGGGATCCTGTTTCATAAAGAGACGCTTCAGGATACCTCTCAATCAAGGCCCTTATGATCTCTAGATAGTGGGGATCAAAGAGATCATCATGACCGAGAAAAGTCATAAATTCCTGCTTCGGCATATCTTTAATCCGCGCCCAGCTATCCTCAATAGAGAGCACACAAGAAGATCTCCGTATATGAAGACGAGAATCCTTAAGGCTTGCGAGCCAAGGAACCGTATCGTCTATGCTAGCGTTGTCCAAAACATAAAGTTCAAAATTAGGATAAGTCTGCTTAAGAATGCTTTGAACGCAGGCTTTCAGATAAGAACCGCCGTTTCGAACAGGTAAAAATATGCTGAAATAAATCACAAAACAATCTCCTAAAATTTTATATCTGCTTACATAAAGCTTGTTCTATATTTTGTTTTCAAATATCGAAAAAGTGCGTCACGCCAATGGGGCAATACAATTCCCAAAGCTTTTCCTTTAGTATTTTTAAGCACTGAATACAGAGGTCTTTTCATTGACCCCGTCAATCCACCTCTGTCCACCGGCCTTACCTCATTCTTAAACCCCATCATCTCGTAAACAGTTTTTGTAAACTCATACCAAGTGCATTCCCCTTCATTAACAAGATGATAAATTCCTGATTTTAAATCCGGGTGACTAACAAGCGAAAGCACCGCTCTGCTTAAATCATCCGTATACGTAGGGCTTACGGTCTGATCACAAGACATTTCAATATCCCTCTTTACTTGCGCTTCTTCAATCCGCTTATCAACAAAATTACCGCCCTTCGACTTTGCGCCGAACATCCCGTACAATCCGCATGTTCTTATCACAACGGCCTGCCCTTGTCCAAGCGCCATAGCAGAAAATTCACCTGCTACCCGAGAAATACCATAACCCTGCAAGGGGAAAACAGGATCTTCCTCAAGGTAAGGCTCTCTTTTTTCACCACTAAAAACATAATCAGAACTAAATGTTACAAAAAGAGATTTCCGCTCTCTACACATTTCAGCCATGTTCTTAACAGCAATGCAATTTACTAAAAATGCTTTTTCAAACTCTTCTTCACAAAGAGGAACATTATGAAACGCTGCGGTATTAATGACCACGTTTGGCTTATAAGAAGAAATTTCGACTTCTAGCTTTTCTTCTGATGTGATGTCGAGAACTTCTCTATCAGGAGCGTAAATATCATATTGTTTACCATTTTTTAAAATATCTCCACCTAACTGACCAGTTTTACCAATTAAGAGAATTTTCATATTACGAAGAAACATCTTTCAATGAATACAAGCAATCTTTTTTTGAGATTACCGGATTGGCCAATGGCCATTTGATTCCAAACGCCAGATCATTCCAGCGAACACCACGTGCTAATTCCGGGTAATAAACTTCTGACATCTGATAAGAAACAGCCGTATTGTCCTTTAATGTTTGAAATCCATGCGCAAACCCACAAGGAACATACAACGACAAGTAATTTTCAGCGCTCAACTCAACCGCAAACCACTTGCAATAGGTGGAAGAATCTTTTCGTAAATCAATAATAACATCATAAATAGCACCACTAACACAACTTACTATCTTTGCTTCTTCATGAGGTGCTACTTGGTGATGCATTCCACGCAACGTTCCTTTTTTCTTATTGTAAGAAATGTTAGATTGAGCGATATTAAAACCTATGCCTATCTTTTTAAATTCTTTCTGACAAAAACTACGAGCAAAAAAACCACGATCATCTTCATTTTTTTCTAAATGAATAAGATAAGCACCCTTGAGTTCAGTTTCCTTAAAAATCATCTAAATCACCTCTAATTTAGGGATTGGAACCACAAATTTTCCACCCCATTCTCGAATAAAACTCATCTGCTCCATCACCTCCTCTTTAATATTCCAAGGAAGAATAAAAACAAAATCTGGCTGAGTCTCACGAATACGCCCAGGCTTATCAATAAAGATATGCGTTCCTGGCAAATAATGGCCTTGCTTATGCGGGCTTCTATCTACTACATAATCAATAAAATCATTTCTAATGCCACAATAATTAAGCAAGGTGTTTCCTTTTGCAGGAGCACCATAACCAACAATCGTTTTTCCTTCTTTTTTTATCTTAATCAAAAAACTAAGAATATCACGCTTTACCCCTCTCACTTGTTCATCAAAAACAAGATAGCTTTTAATATCTAAGAATCCCGCGCTTGCTTCTTTATCTAACATGTTTTGCACACGATTAGAAATTAACTTTGAATTATTTTCTTCATGCTTAGCATAAATTCTTAAAGAACCACCATGTGTTGACAATTCTTCAACATCAAAAAGAACAAGTCCATGAGCGGAAAAAACTTTTTGAACTGTTAAAAATGAAAAATACGAAAAATGCTCATGATAAATAGTATCAAACTGTCGACCCTTTATTAATCTCAAAAGATGAGGAAATTCCATAGTTATTATTCCCTCTGACTTTAAAAGAACTTTTAACCCCGCAACAAAATCATTAAGATCTGGCACGTGCGCCAAAACATTATTACCTAACAAAAGGTCTGCGGATTTGCCTTCGTCCAGCAAACGCTTAGCTGTTTCAACGCCAAAAAATACTACCTGTGTAGGAACTCCCTTTTCCTGAGCCACTTGAGCAACATTACCAGCCGGTTCGATACCCAAAACAGGCACATTATTTTGCTGAAAATATTGAAGAAGATAGCCGTCATTGCTAGCAATTTCAACAACATGCGATGATTTATTTATTCCGAAAACTTTAATCATTTTATTAACATATTCTTTTGCGTGTTTTAGCCACATGTCAGAATAGGAAGAAAAATAAGCGTAATCACTAAAAATATTTTCAGGATTCTCATGCTCCGGCAGTTGAACTAAAAAGCAATGATCGCAAACGTAAACATCAAGCGGATAAAAAGACTCTCTCTTGTGCAATTGCTCTTTCTGAAGATACGCATTAGACAATGGAGAGCTCCCTAAGGAAACAAAAATATGGTTAAGCTCTTTATTACAAAATCTACAATTCATTATATTTTCCTCTCTAATGAAAATTCTTTAAGCCATTGAATTGTTTTTTGAATCCCTTGAGAGAAAGTATACTTCGAATGCCAGCCCAAAATCTTTTTTGCTTTCTGAGACTCTAAATACTGATGCTTTATTTCATATTTAGCATTATTTAAAATTTTATATTTTAATTTACAACCCGTAGCCTTCGAAACTTCTTTGACAACTTCTAACACTGTCAAGGGATCTTCATTGCTAAAATTAAAAGATTCACCCGACAACTTTAATTTATTTAATTTCTCAGCTAAAATAATATAACCGCTCACAATGTCATTGACATACACATAATCACGTGTAAATTTTCCATCGCTGCGAATTAAAAGCTCTTTTTTTGTTAATGCACATTTAATCGCATCGGGAATAATTCGAGAAAAATTAAAATCACCAGGACCAAAAATATTTCCACAACGAGTAATCGCAACCGGTAAATTATACGCATAAGCATAAGTATTTGCTAAAAGATCAGCACAACTTTTTGAAACATCATAGGGATGATTAGCAATAAGTGGCATTTCTTCTCGATAAGGAAGTTTTTTATGACTTCCATAAGCCTTGTCGCTTGAAGCCACAATCAGTGTTTCTATTTTTCCGTATTGACGAGCAGTCTCCAGGACCGTCCAGGTTCCTTTGATATTTGATTCAAATGTCTTAAGAGGATTTTCGTGACTTGCGCTCACGATAGCTTCAGCAGCTAAATGAAAAATAACATCAATAGAATGCTTTTTAAGAATTTCCTGTAAAAGCTTATAGCTTGTAACACTTCCCTTATAAACAACCATCTTTTGATAATCAGAAGACAGAAGAATAGTTTTCTTACGATACGTTTTAATATCCAATCCAATAACTTTTGCTTTTGTGGACAAAAGTGCCTTGGTTAAATTAGATCCCAAGAAACCTTCAAAACCCGTAATAAGCACTCGTTTATTTTTCCAAAAATTTTTATTCATAATAATTATTTATCTTCCCAGATTCTCCAAGGAGCATTGTTTTCATTCCACATCTGCTCTAATTCAATTTTGTCGCGCAAATTATCCATGCATTTCCAAAAACCATTATGCTTATAGGCGTTAAGTTCATTATCTTTTGCAAGAGCTTCTAAAGGTCCTTTTTCCCATGCAGTAGAATCATTTTTTAAATATTCAAATATCTTTGGCTCCAGAACAAAAAACCCACCACTTATCCAAGCATTATCGCCTTTTGGCTTTTCAACAAACGAATTAATATGTTGAGATTCCATTATGTCAAGCGCGCCAAACCTTCCCACCTGTTGAACAGCAGTAATTGTTGCAAGCTGACCATGTTTTTTATGAAACGCCACAGACTCTTTGATATCAACATCGCCAATACCGTCTCCATAAGTCAACAAAAAAGTCTTGTTATCAACATGCTCCTTAATCCTTTTAATTCGTCCGCCTGTTTCAGTATCCAATCCGGTATCAATGAGAGAAACTTTCCACGGCTCGGCCTTTGAACCAAGAACTTCCATTTTGTTCTTTTCTAAATCAAGAGCAATGTCTGCCGAATGAAGAAAATAATTTGCAAAATATTCTTTAATCGCATATCCTTTATACCCTAAACAAATTACAAAATCATTAAACCCATAATGAGAATACATTTTCATAATATGCCAAAGAATAGGCTTGCCGCCAATCTCAATCATAGGCTTTGGAATGCTTGTCGTTTCTTCAGTAATTCGAGTCCCTCGCCCACCTGCTAAAATGACTACTTTCATAATTTTGTTCCTTATGTTTTTTTAATTAAACCGCTGAAACCTTTTGCCACAAGAAATAAATGATTCAATTTATGTTTTACAAATGCGATATTCTTTCGTTACTCCCTATTGATAGATCTTTTCCAAAACTCGCTTATCGACAATAGAACATTCCCAATCTTCCTAGTAACAGCCCCCATTAAATTCTTAGAATATGAATATACAGATATAATATTTGTATTCCAGAGGGACAATTTAATATATATAATACTTCGACAATAATTTATGTTAAATATAATGCTGTAGGCTTTAGCCTCTATGTGAAGAAATTGTTTAAAATCACTCTCTGTCAATTTAATCCCTATAGACATTGCGATTCTTTTAATTAGCGCCTTCCTGTTTGCTGTTTTCAAAATCGGGGACACATCAGCAACGTGCACAGCATCACATAAAAACATATAGATACATCGTATTAAAAGTACGTGCAAGCTTATCTTTTCTTTCCATTGCCATTCTTGATCGATAAAAAAACATTGTCCATTTCTAACATAAGTGTTCTTCCAGATAGAATCAAAATGCTTACCATCAAGAAAATAGTTTCCGTTTTGGACAATAGCGGCAGACTTAAGAAAATCCAACCATGCCTTCCCAGGATTAAACAGCTCATCAATCGTAATATCTCTTCGTTTGCTTAATAGGATTATTTGAGTATGTATAGACAAACCGCCTCTCCATTCAGAAACACAGTTCCGCAACGTCAACAGGCCCTCTTCTATTTTATCCATCCCTTGCAGATTTGTTTTTTGTGACAAAACGCCTCCATCGGGAGTTTCAATAAATTTTGTAACCGTATGAAATTTTTTAATACGAGACGTATTAAAATAGTACCCCAAACAATCCATTTGAACGGACGATGGTTTATCCTGCCCAACAATAATGAGAAATGAATTCGCAAAAAAAGGAAGCATTTTATTTTTCTCAAGCTCTAGAAGCACATACATTTCATCAAAAAGTGGCTTTGAATTATTTATATAATGAGTATGAGAAATACATCCAATAAGTTCGCCAGCGCTTACGCGAGAAAAAAATTCTTCCGAAAGAACACATGAAGTAGTTTTATAATCAGGATAAGGAAAATAAAAATCAACATTTTGAAAATGTCCATATAAAAGACTTTTAAGCTCATTATAACCAAATGTTCTTTCCTTGTCATACCTAGGATAACCCTCCAAACCATCAAACATAATATCAGTGTGATCTTCCCGGGCAGAAGTAAAATACTTTAAACCAAACTGATTTTCAATAGCCAAAATTAACACCCCAGTCGGTGTTAAAAGATTTTTAAAAAAATCTAGAGCAAAATCAAATGGTTTATCTGAATTAATAAATATCTTAGAATATTCAAACACACCTATACAAAATATAATGTCAAATTTTTGTTGAAACTTTATTTCCTGAAATGGCGCGCAAACAATAGTTACATTTTTCATATCTTTGGTTCGTAACCGTGCTATACTTGCACGTCTCAAGCTTCCTTCCACTGCAACAACTTCATCAAAAGTTTCACCCAAGAATCGTGTAACAGCGCCATGCCCACATCCAATCTCAAGAACTTTTTGTGAATGATGAAAGTTAAATCCTTTGAGAAGTTGTGATCTTTTTTGTGTTAAGTAATATTCAGTAGGCCAGTCAGTAATCTGAGCTTGTAGTTCTTCGGAATCAGAACTGCAATCTTTTGCTTTTTTTAAAATTCTTTCAAGTCGACATTCGATTATTGGCCCATCAGAATAGTCGATCTGCTTGCCATCTGCTAAGACCCACACAGAATTATCAAGAAGACTCAACCGGTTTTCTATAATATCTTGCATATTAAGTATCATTATGAAATCTCCACGCTATTGGAAGAAAAATAGTTTTGACGTAATTTAATGCGCTTCCCTACTAGCGGAAGCTTCCAAGACTTCACACCCATAATTTGAAATAAAAACCAAAAAACAGAATTATCAAATAATGCTGGGGAAAAATAGACTATAGTTACGAATAATATTAGAATACTTGCAATACACCCAACAAAAAGAACGACAAAAGAAGAATCAAAATAGAACCTTAATAAAGAAATTATCGGAAAACTGATAAAAAGCAAGACTCCTCCGACTATATAGCCATCTTTAAAATTCCTAAAGTAGCACAAGAATTTTAATTTCATCAATTTTATACTTAGCTGCGTTATCATAAAATAATTTGTTAAAATAGCGATATTGACAAAGATTGCAACCCCAATTATACCCCAATGCTGTCCAATCCAACTCCCTAATATTACAAGAAATGCAAAAACTACCTTTCTTTTTGCACTAGCATAAACTTTTCCTGTGGCGCGAACCAAAACATCTGAAAGATTTGCGGCAATTCTAAAATTAAGCATAATCACTAAAATCCTAAAGGGTACAATAGCATCTATCCACTTAGGCCCTAAAAGAAACTCAATTAATTCCGGCGCAACTAAAAACATTAAAATACTAGATGAAACCAAAATCATGCTTACTATGCTTACGGTCCTCAAGTAAGCATTCTGCAATTTTACAGAATCATCCTGGACTATTGACATCGCCGGAAACATGGCCTTGTCTATAATTTGTCCGATATATTGCCCCGGCATTGTCGTTAACGAAACGGATCGTTCATAAATTCCTAATAACGACACGCCACAAAATCTACCAACAATAAAAAGATCACCTTGCGATGCAATATTATCAAAAAAACGAGCTATTGTGAGTCCACCACCGTAGATACCAATGTCCCTGCACTCCTTAATTCGAAAAAAAGGTTTGGTTGAATGAGAGCATGCTAAAAATAAAAACACACTTTGCATAAAACTTTGCACTAATTTCCCTATAACAATAGACCAAACCCCATAGCCCAAGATAGCCATACCAATACCAACGGGTGCATATCCGAAAATATACGAACCAACATCAACCAAAAGAAGTTTATCAAGTCGCATGTCGCGTTCCAAAAGAGAACGAGAAATTGTTCCAAACTTAATAAACAATATTGAGAGCCCAAGCCATTTTATTACATTATTCAAATATTCCATCTTAAAGAACTTTGCAACCAGCGGTGAAATCAACCATAAAACAACAACAAAAATTATTCCTGACAAAACTGACAAAGTAAAACCGACTCGAATGTCTTCGTTAGTTAAGATTTTCTTCTGTATAATTGCTGCTCCAATACCTGCTTCCGCAAACATTTCCACAAAAACCAATACCATGTTGGCCAAGGCGATAAGGCCAAAATCTCTAAGAGGAATATGTCGCGCTAATATTGCTATTACAAATAACTGGACAAAAACTTTAACAACAACAGAAATAAGCTGCCATGTTCCCGCCTTGATTGTCTTTTTTGTAAGGCTCATCTTATTTTAAGCCATGAAATCTATCCTGCCCTGTGATACCAGTGATCAACGCTTTTTTCATTTACTCGTTTTCCTTTTCATGTTTTGCAATAGAAATTCTTGCACAAAGACCGCAAGAATACCAAAAAACAACCCCATAAATATTGATAAAATTAACATCTTCCTTTTGTTTGGACCTACAGGAGCAGAGGAAACTGCTGGCTTAGAAACAATGCGTACATTTGAAACAAGCACCTTGCTTCTGTTTAACTTATCAATAGCCATCTGGAAATCACTAATACTAAATTCAAAATTCTTAATGCTTCTATTTGAATTAAATCGACGAATCGATAAGTCGCTCAATTGATTATTCATTTGATTTAAAAGATTTAAATTATCCTGAAGAAAGCTTGTTAAGAGAAAACGGGAAGAGCTATCGATACTTATTTCATCTTGCAATAGCGTTTTACGATTCTCCAGAATCTGATCGGTATTCGCGCTCACCATGCTAATTTCTTCGTTCAACTTTTGCTCTCGAAGAAATATTATTTTGATTTGCTCCTGAAAATTCTTAATATCTTCCTGAACACCTGCAATAGCTCGCTCATTTTGATTGACCTGATTAACCACCTCAGATTTATCCGAATCAATACGCTGAGCATAGCTATCAGATACAACGCTAAACAACCCTTGCAACAAAGTAATACCAAATCTTTTTTGATTATTTTCTAAATTAACGCTAACCTCTAAAATATTGGTTTTGGCGGGAATAGCGACTGAGAAAGGTGAAACCTTGCTATCTGCTGAAATCTTTAATTTTTCCGCTACCTTTTCATTAAATGCACCGCCCACAATTAAACCTCGCAATACCTCAGCAGACTCGATATCATCGGCTCCGCTTAAAACCTCGCCGTTCACAGGAGGCTGAATCAACATAAAAACTTTATATAGCTTAGGAGAAAACTGGATACGCGAAAAACCTATGGCAAGAATCAGAAGAAAAACCACAGCAAAGGTCATTTTACGCCTTACAAGCACTTCAACATATTGACTTAAATCAATTTCCATCTCGTCATAAGATTGACTCTCCATATTCATATACCCCCCCCATTCTTTTCGTAACTACCTAAACATAATAATCTTTGACGCCAAGCTATCATCATTTATTCTAAATTCTGAACACTTGCCAACTCGTAGATTAAATTTACCTTATTTGTTCCTTCGATCTTTTCAGCCATATCATTCTGACAAATAAAAACAACACCATCTCGCTTGGAATGGTCAGCGCTTTTGGCATAGCTAAAAATACAATCTTTTCTTAAAAATTCACCAGCAGCCATTTTTGCTAACAAAGCCAAATCAGAATCACCTAAAATCAAAAAATGACGCTCTCCTTTTTGGTATAAATCTTCTATTAACGCTTGAATCCGATTCTTGATGGTACTTATAGAATTAATCGTGCGAAGTGTGTAGGTAACAGATTGGTTCATTTTTTCCTTAAAACCCTTCGGGGTAATCATGTAACCAATTCGATTAGGCTTGACTTTAGAGGTGCGAATATAGCCTTTGGTAATAAGGCGGCGGATGAGCATATTAACCATGCCCAGCGAAACATCCATCTTGCGAGAGAGATCTCGCTGATTAGATGCTATTTTTAATCCAATAATATTGATCAGTTCAAATTCTTTTTCATCAAACATTTTCAGTCCAAGTTTATTGTTCAAACATTGAACATATGATACAAAAAAATACCCCTTTCTGTCAAGGGATATGTTTCTAACCTGTTTATTTTATTAGACTTTCATTCTTGATGGATTTTTAAAGCGAGTGGTAGAATCTCGGTTCACGCAGTGACACTTACGCTTATTTTACCGACAGGACAACTTAAATAAAAAAGACACCTATTTAGCTAAAAGATTGTCAAGACTTTTGCAATAATCCAAGGACGTTTTCTTTAGTAAAAATGGTTAGATCTCTTGGATTTTCAAGGAAATTCTCAACATCTCTTTTGACTGTGTTCCAATCCACGTCGCTGATCTCCTGATAAACAATATCCTTCCAAGTATCCTCTGTCGGTATAGCTTTAGGCCACTTGGTCTGATGCAAGGCACTAGCAAGCAGGGAAAGATTCGGCGACAGGTCTTTCCATGTTGCAAGATACCAACCAAGGTCAAAATAATCCCGACCTTTCGTATATTTTCTACTTAACAAAGCATGCAGTTTTCCGGCAAAAAGCGATGGAACGTTATAAGATAAAAAAGAAATTGGAAAATATTTATTAACGACTTTAACTTCCACATCCGCCCCTTGCGGAGGATTGCTATCAATTTCAATCTTAATAGAAAACTTTTGGCTTGCTAAAGGTGAAATTCCTGCCTCACGCATTAATCCAGAAAATTTAATAAAAGCGGAGTTAACAACTTTCTTATCGTTATATGTGATTACAGCGTCATATCCAGAGGCTTTAAGTTCAGCCACTATCTTTTTCATCAAAGAAGAAAAATCAATAGAAGGCTTACCAGCTAACGAAAAATCAAGATCTTCAGAAAAACGAGGCAGATCATACAAAAATCTTAAAGCTGTTTCTCCTAAAAACGCCGCAAAACGAAAAAAACCCTCATCATGCATAATTCTTAAGACGTATGCCTGCAAATATTCCCGCATTAAATTGAATTTTGCATTATAGCCTTCTTTTTTTGATACTAATTCTAACAGGTGGTCTTTCATGCATCCTTTCCTACGCGAGTGTATTCTAAAGCATACTTTTCAATCAAACTCGCGACCCTAATAACTCCTGGACTGTGAAATTTCTTGGCAAAGCTCACCAGCCTCGACAAGTCTAGCTCTTCTAAATTCTGCAGCCGCATCTCTTCAAGATAATCAATATTGATAGACAATCCTCGAAGATAAAAAAAGTCCAAAAGCGCTTTTTCTGGATAAGCCATAAAAGACAACTGCTTTCCAAACGTTACCGAGCGATATCCCCAAAAAAGATCATTTTTGACATGCCGATAATCAAAGACACCAATCGGTGTGGTGATTTTTTTAGGCCTTTTTGTCGTCACACAAGTATAAACAGAAACAGCCTCCGGGATAAGACCATAATACTCCAAAGCTTTCTCAAGACTAACATAAGAAGGCTTTGTTAACAAAGAAGCAATATAAAATTCATGAGCTTCTATTTTACGAATATCTTTGGACAATAAATAAAGATTATTTTTCAATTTAATAAGCTTACCGGATCTGCGCCAACGGCTGATTTGGACCTGGATAGATTTTGCATCTGCACCTCCCACCAACAAGCTTTCAGTGTCGATAACAGGAAGATTGTGAACTTTCTTGATCAATTCATCAAATCTCATAGCATAATCTTAACATATTTGTTAAGTAATTGTAATAGAAAAATTTTCTTCTGAGTCTTTCGTTTAGATATTTTCGTGCTCAAAAACTTCTTAATAATATCAAGAATATAATCACAAAGAATTAAACATCTCCTAGTCTCTCAAGCCTATCTAAAAAAATCAACGTTCTACAACTTAAAAGATTCCAAATCATCAAATTTAACAAAACGCCTTACGTCATCTTGAGTGGACTGCCAATCAATCGATAAAATCTTTTTTCGTATTTCTTGATAGCGCCAGGCCTTGTCTACCTTATCGAAAGAAATATCATGAAATACTATTAACCAATCGGCATAAAGATAAAATTTTATCTTTTTTAAGACAAGAATAGTTGCCAATATAATAACCGTAAAAATGCACGTGCTCAACGTGTGGATATTTTTTATATTCACCTTTTGGCAATAAAGTCTTAAGGTACGGCTGTCTAAGCTGGTTGCCTCCTCCAGAGCTACCTCGACGATATTCAACCTTGGCAGCTTTTAAGGCGGACTCTAACTTCTTACAAAATGTGGGGTTAGGATTTCTTAGGATCAAGTTTAAAGCATAATTGCAGCTTCCTTGAAGATCAAAATCTGTTTGAAATTTAGCTGGATCTAAATTTTCTAAAAAAAACTTAAAATTTTCTTTTCGCTTTGCATTGTTTTGATTAAGTCGCTTGAGCTGATTTAAGCCTAAAACCGCACCGATTTCTGTACCACGCATATTGTAACCCGGAAAAGCAAAAATAAAATCAGGCGAAAGATCTGGATATTTTCTAGCATATTGGCTTTTGAGCTTAGGATCTTGGCTTTCACGAACCATGCCATGAGAACGCAACATACGAATAATTTCATAAATTTTTCGGTCATTTGTACAAACCATACCGCCTTCAACAGTGCTCATATGGTGCGCAAAATAAAAAGAAAAATTAGAAGCCAAGCCAAAACTTCCGAGTTTCTTAGATTTAAAAGTCGCTCCATGGGCTTCGCAAACATCTTCAATTAAAGAAATACGATTTTTTTTAAGCGCTGTTAATAATTTCTGGTCAAGACCATTAAACCCTTGAACATAAGTTATAAAAACCGCTTTTGTTTTTTTGGACAATTTCTTAATAACCTGATCCGTGTCCATACATAAGTTTCGTGGGTTAATATCCACAAAAACCGGTGTAAATCCACTATGCAGAACTGCCGCAATATCCGAAACCCATGTCAAAGACGGAACAATCACTTCACCGGTACCATAAAGAGCCTTAAGGGCTGCCAATGTAAGAATATTAGCAGACGATCCTGAGTTTACATATACGCTATGTTTGACACCTAGCCATTTCGACCA
>Ga0222697_1000105_pt1 | contig 42511 bp, 76 predicted proteins | sample AntAcemetage1402_FD_179835 | JGI IMG/M metagenome (GOLD analysis project Ga0222697, IMG submission 179835) | Saline water microbial communities from Ace Lake, Antarctica - #1402 | ecosystem: Environmental > Aquatic > Non-marine Saline and Alkaline > Saline | place: Antarctica: Ace Lake... | reverse complement strand
ATTTAGATTGTGATGGTAACAAATTAACTGAATTACCTGAATTACCAAAAGGGTTAAAATATTTAGATTGTGATGGTAACAAATTACCTTATGATAATTTAGAAGAATATTGGGAATGGTTTTGGAAAGAAAACCCAGACCTTTACAATGCAAATAAAATGGGATTAATATAATGAAAACATACAAAAAATTTATTAATGAAGGAATAGTTAAAGACTTTTTAAATAAAGCCTTTAAAAGTGCTTTAAAAATAATCAATCAAGATGATGCTGGAGAAGCAAAGAACTTCATTGACTCTATGAATAGATCAAATAATGTAAATGATTCTCTAAATGTATTCCGTAAATATATGGATACTAGAATGAATGCAATGAAAAAATCTCAAAATATTAAAAATATCAAAGATAATCTTAAAACAGATTTAATTATTACTGATATGGCTCTTAGAGACTTGGCTAAAAAATATGACATGGATGCTTTAATGCCAAATAAATTATATGCAGAATCAAATAATAAAATGTTAAAAGACCTATTCTCATCTGAAACACAAGAAGAATTCACAAAAAATGTTAATATGAAAATGGATTCTCTCATGTTGAATCTTGCTAAAACGGCGGGTCTTGATGAAAAACAACAAAAATCATTAACAAAAGAAGAAGGCTCAGAAAACATAGGTGAATCTAAATTATATGAAGCAGAAGGAGAACAAACTGAACAACAAGATCAAAATAATGAATCATTTGATAAGATGAAGCAAACAACATATGACTTTATTTCAAAAGGAATGTATGAACCACTTTATAAAAAATTACAAGAAGTAACTAAAGATATGGCGACTGGAACTAATCAAAATGTTGATAAAATAGTTGATCAAATGAAAGGATCAAATAATAAGGAAAGCATGAAAAGTATTATTAATAAAATTGTAAATGCTGATAATGATACTCTTATGAAGATGAGAGACTTTGTAGGTTTAAATAAAGATAATACCCCATTATAAAAAATTAGGCATGAGATTTTGTCTATAAAAATCTTCACTATGTTGAATTAAAGTTCCCATATAAACACCTAATGGTTCTTTTTTAGAATAAGAAATATTATACTCAATTAATTTCTCTTCAGCAAATTTTGTAGCAATAGATTTATTTTCAGCAATAATTGTAATATAATTACCGAAAAACTTACCATCATCTATTATAAAGTAATATCTTTTCGTTTTTTTATCTTCCATAATTTTTATTTCAAAATAATAAAATTTAATTCAAAGAAAAAAATTTAAATTGCAGACATTTAAATTTTAATTGAGTATTGCATCGTAAAATGAAATTTAATTTATTAGGATTAATTTATGAGAGAATTTGGCTATAAAACACCTAAATTACTAGATGATTTTACAAATTTTAAAAATTCTATAAATTCTTCTTTTGTTTTTTTGTCTTCTATTAACACAATTTCATCTTCATCTAGATAACCCCAATCATTAAAATAATCATCTATTGTATATAAACCATCATCAAAAACACTAACATACATTATATCACCTTGAAAAGAAGTCTCTTTACCAAACTCAATTCCAGATTCAGATAAACCAGATTCATTTAATAATTTTATAAAAAAATCATATTCTTCTTTATTATAAAATTCAAAAGTACCATAATATCCATAATTAAAACCCCCGGTACTTTCTCTAGTTTGAATAGTATCAAACTCTTTAAATTCATTTAATTTTCTATTTTCAGATTTTTCTGGTGTAAAATTACTAGGCCTTAACTCAACCCCTAATTTCTTAGCAAATGCTACCGAAGCTGGTAATATTAAACTTCCACCAGGAATTAACCATATAGCAGCAAGAGCAGCCATTTTTCCAGAATCTTTTATTTTCAATTTAATGAAATCAACGTCTTCATTCTTTTCTTTTTTATTAATATTCTTAGCACTATTGGTAGCATACTTAGCCATTATTTTAGCAACCTTTTTGATATCTTCAATTTCCTGTTGAGAACTTATTTGAAATCTTCTAAGAAAAGGTTTAATCTTTCTAGAATAATAGGATTCATTGATAAAATCGTCATATGAATGTATCTTACCCATAAAGTAATTATATTTTTAAATATATATTAAAAAAGTTTAATAGTTTATTTGAAACATATTAAACATATGGGATTATTATAATGAAATACTTAAAAAAATACGAAAACACAAAAGAAAAACTACACATTAAAATAGTTGATTTTAGTGATGGTGGAGATGGTATTACAGCTGTTTATGTTAATAATAAATTGATTAAGTCAGGTGATTATGAAATTGAAGATTGGGTTGAAGGGTTTGTTGAAGGATTAAAATATGCTAAAATACCTTTTGATCAAGAAACAATATACCTAGAATCTAAACATAATGATCCATATGATAATAATGTTAAAATAAAAGATTTAGATTTTATAGATGGAATATTACGTAAATCATGGAAAGATATGACTGTGCCAGAAAACTTTGAAGATATTAAAATTGGATTAGAAGCAAGAAAAATGGGTTTATTATAATGAGATACTTAAAAAAATATAATGAAAGTAATTTTAATGGTGATAAAATAAGAAAATATATTACAAAATATTTCGAAGATAATCTTGAAAATGCATATATAACATATATTTATCAAGATAAATACTCAAAAGATGAATGGGGTAATCAATTATATTCATGCTTATATTATATATGGTTTGAAAAAAATTCAAATTATGAAAAGATTGTAGAAGATTTTAGAAACTTAACAAACTGTGAAATCGAGGTTTCTAGTACTGTACAAAGACGTGTCGATGATAAAACAAAAAAGGCACCATTAATGTTTTGGTTTAATGAAAATGAAATTGAAGATTGGTTTCTAGAAGGAAGTAATCTTAAATTAATAAAAATTAATAAAATTATGAAATATCTTAAAAGTTACGAGAAATTTAGTGAAAAAGAATCAGATCTATTATTAGATGTTGGGTTACAATTTTTCAAAATCATTAAAATGCACGAAGAAAAATATTTCAATGATGATAAAATATCAACTGATAAAGATTATAAAAATAATGTCTATGAAATACTTTTTAAAATAGATACAAACAGTGAAGAATGGACTACAGGTGAACAAGCTATACCAGAAGAATTAATATCATTAACTCATGAAAAAGAAATGGAATATTATGATGAAGATAAGATGAATCTTGATTTTGAATTACAAGATGTAGGATCATCTTTAATGGAAGTTTTCTTTGGGTTAGAAGATTGGACTTTGGACAAATTCGATAAATCAAAATGTGAATATTTCTGGGATTTTGATAAAAGTGATATTTACTTATTTTGCCCTGTAGACAATGAAGAAAAAAATTCCGAAAATAAACAAAAACAATTAAGTGATAGTATTTCTGATTTAGATAACACATTAGTTGATATGAACAAAAAAGAAAAATATATTGGACCTATTGAAGATGCAATACAAGCCGATTTGAAAAAAATGGTTAATATGTTTGAATCACCTCAAGAGGTTATAGATTATTTAAAAGAGAAAATAGTATTATATCAAAATCAAGCTGAAGAAAAATGGCAAAAAGATGCTCTAGATGAAATGTTAGATGAATATTTAGATGCGTTGAACGACTCATTATAACAAAAAAAGTCACTTATTTAAGTGACTTTTCTTTTTTATACTTGTTAAATTATAAACAAAATTAATTTTTAATATATATCCACATGAAATCTTATATTAAATTTATTAATGAATCAGACTCTTATGTAGAAACTTTTTTAAAGTTATCCAAAGATAAAGAATATAAAATAATATTATTAAAAGAAATAAAAGAATTTTGTGAAAAAATTCATAATAAATACGCTAAAATTAGAAAATTTGGTAATAAATCAATTTATTTTGATATTGATTTTGATAAACTTGATATAAATAAAACTGATTGGTTTTATGTAGGTGATGAAATTGAAGAAATTCAAATAAATCATATTAAATATTTAGCAGAAAATGAATTATCTATTTATTTACATATTAAATCAGGAGCAGGTTATAATATAAATATAATGTCTGATAAATATATTGTTAATCTAAATGAATATTTTAAAAAGTTTGGGAATGAAATAATACAAGAATTAGAATCAAAAAAGATGGGATTATTATAATGAAATATTTAAAGACATATGAATCAATGGATACTGAAGATTTTTCAAATATGATAAAATCTAAAGAAGAATATGAAAAACAAATATCAGAACTTAATTCTAAAATTAAAAATTGGAGAATGAAAGCTTTAGGATTATTATATCCAATCTTTAGAGATTTAATTAAAACACATGGTAAATTAAAATCAACACACGATTCACCATATCAAAAACAACAGAACAAACCTTATCAAAGGAGTTTATTAATAAAACAATCAATTGATTGTGATAAATTTTCAGAAATAAGTATAGAAAAAACTAGAATAGATGAATTATATGTTGAATTATATAATTCAATAACTAATGTATGGGTTTCTTTAAGTACACAACAAATAGGAAATAAAGAATTATTAGATATATATGAATATGTCATAAGTGGTGATTTAAAATCAAGATTAGAAGCAAATAAAATGGGATTAATGTAATGAAATATTTGAAAACATATGAACATTACCAAAAAAGTGCAAATGTACCATCTACTGAAATGGTATATTGGTATGAATATGGTCACATGAATCATTTATTTTTTGATAGTGAAGAAAATCCAGAAAAACATTTACCATCACATGTTTTGGGTTGGGTAAGAAAAAGTGATTATTGGTATAATATAGACCATGAAGAAGTTGTTGAATTTATAGTTAAATTCTTAAATAATGAAAAATGTTCAATTAAAATGCCTGCATATCCTGAAAATAGTGATAACTCAACTGCTATCTTATCTTATAAAGATTCAAATTATGCACCAATTGGAAGTGAAAATAAATTAATTTTTACACTGTTTGGTGATATATGGGAAAATGCACCATTAGATGAAGTTAAAAGATTATTTCATTTTGCTTTAAAAGAATGTATAAGAGATTTTCCAGAAAAATATAAAAAATTAAAATATATAATTGAAGGAGATAAATTAGGATTAATATGAAATATCTAAAGACATATAACGAAAACGAGGAATATCTTACTTTAGAAGAAGCAATGCAAGAATATGTTAATTATTTAAACTCTGAAGATATTTCTTGTCATGATTATTTATCAGAAACAGAAGATGATCTTACTATTATGTCAACAGGACATTATATTCATAGAAATGGTGTTTCTAAAGATTGCAATGAACATAACAGTTGCAACATATCAGAAATAAATTTATTTGGTGATACTCAATTTGAGTTAATGGTGGGTGGTGAAATTTATGGTTTATCAGAAAAACAATACCAAGAACTTTTAAATAAATGGATCGAAGCAAAAATAAAATCTTTAGATTATGATGAACAAAAGAAAGCAATTGAGAATGACACAGATAAATATTTTGAATTTAAATATTTGCATCCTGAAATTAAAAAAGAATATGAATATTTAAAACATGGTAAAAATCTAGGACTCTTTGAAAAAAAACTAATATCTACTAGAGACGAAGGTGAATTTAGAATAAAAGATTTTGATATATTTTCAAATAATCAAAATGATTCATACTTAGAAGAACAAGAAATTTATGATGTTAAATTACAAGAAGTTCCAGAAATGAATACAATGCACGACTGGGCCAAATGGATGGTAGATAAAATACCAAAGAAAGATAAACTTAAATTTATCAAAGATATCAAAACCTTTGAAAAAAAGAAATTCATACCTAAAGAAGCAACACCAGCCGAACTTAAGAAAAGATGGGACAAGAAAAGAAATGCAATAACTACGTTAAAGAAGAATATCAAAAATCTTAAAAGAAGAGTTGATTCAGACCTTAACTCAAAAGATGAAAGAACACAAATAATTGCAGCTGTAGCAAAAATAATATTAATGACTGGTGAAAGAGTTGGTAATGAATCATCTAAAGAAGAAGGACATCACGGGGTAACTAATCTTAAAAAGAAACATATATCAGTTAACGGAGATAATATAACATTAAAATACACTGGTAAATCAGGTGTCGATCATGATAGAACAATTAAAAATGGTAAAGTTGCATCAGTACTTAAAAAACTTTTAAAAAGACCGTCACAAGAAGTCTTTGTAACTGAATCTGGTTTTAGTATTAGAGCCCCTCAAATAAATACATATTTATCACAATTTGACATAACTTCTAAAGATTTAAGAGGTTTTAGAAGTAACAAGTTAATGGTTGGTAAACTTTCTAAAATGTCGAAAACAAAAGATAAAAAACAAATAAAGAAAAATTTTAATGATGCTTTAAGAGATGTTGCAAGTAATATAGGTCACTCACCACAAATTTTAAGGTCAGCGTATATATTACCTGAAATTGAAGAAACATACTATAAACGGGGTTCAATTGGTTACATAAATATATAATATTATGAAAAAATTAACACATAACAAAATAATAAAACAATTTCAGAATACTCATGGTGATAAATATGATTATTCTTTATTTAAGGAATATCATGGTAATTTACAAAAAATTGAAATTATATGCAAAAAATGTGATAATATATTTAAACAAACTGTAAAAAACCATAAAAGAGGAATTAATTGCCCAGAATGTGCTAAGGAAGAAGGAAGAAAAAAATTAGTAATGTCTTTAGATGAGGTTTTAAGAAAATGTAAAGAAACACATAATGATAGATATGATTATTCTTTACTCGAATACAAAAATTCAAAATCAAAAGTTAAAATAAAATGCCATAAACATGGTATATTCGAACAGACATTACATTGTCATATTAAAGGTTATGGTTGTCCACAATGTGGAATTGAACATAGAAATTCATTGAATACATTAACATTGAAAGATTTTTTAGAGAAATCAATAAAAAAACACGGAAATAAATATGATTATTCTAGAGTCAATTATAAAAAATCTAATTTAAAAGTGGAAATTATTTGTAAAAAATGTGATATTGTTTTTGAACAAACTCCAAATCATCACATACAGGGACATGGTTGTAGTAAATGCGCTAATAAATATAAATCTGATAAAATGTCATTAAGTAATGATGAATTTTTAAACAGAGCAAAGATTGTACATTCAGATGAATATGAATATTTAGATGAATATCAGAAATCAAAAATTAAAATGAAGATGAAATGTAAAAAATGTGATACCGTTTTTAAACAAGCACCATTACATCATTTAAGTGGTGAAGGTTGTCCAAATTGTAAAAGTAGTAAAGGTGAAAAATATATTTTAAAATGTTTAAATTCTCATAATTTTGAATTTGAAAGACAGAAAAGATTTAAAGATTGTAGAAATAAACTACCTTTACCATTTGATTTTTATTTGCCTTTATTAAATATGTGTATTGAATATGATGGTGAACAGCATTTTAAAATAGTTGAAAAATGGGGTGGTAAAAAAGGATTAAAGAAAAGACAAAAAAATGATAAAATCAAAACTCAATATTGTAAAAATAATAACATTAATTTATTAAGAATTCGTTATGATGAAGATATTGAAAATATTATAAATGGAATATGAAATATTTAAAAACATATAACGAATCTTTTGTTAAAAAGACTGATAATATGGAATATTATATAATATCTTATAATTCTGATGAAGATAAATTTGTTAAAGTAATATCAAAAATTAAAGAATTAGGATTAGATGTAGATGAGATTGTAAAACATATAACACCTCACAAAGTAAAATATTATAAGAATATCATAATTTGTAAAAAGACTGGTGAAAGTGTTGAGGATTATTTTGTTGATGTTGGTTTCTCATTAATAACAGATTACAGTCATTTAACTAGAAGAGATGTTTATGATGTATTAGAATATGAGAAATTTGTTAATGGTGATTATGATGAAGATATAAAAACATATTTTAATGCAAATAAAATGGGATTATTATGAAATATTTAAAGACATATAAAGAATCAAATTATATCAATCCAGATACTATTGAACAAAATAAAGATTGGAATGATATTGATGAGAATTATGAATTCAAAAATAAATGTTGTAAATTACTTGAAAGATATGGTGAAGATGTAAAAATAAATAATCTTGATGTTAGAAGGTTATTAATCAATATTAAAGGAAATGAACTTACAGACATACCACTTAAAGTACGTACTAATTTTAACATGTTACCATCACTACAACCATTAAAAGATTATAAGATAATGTTTAGTTTACTTAAAAACCACAAATTATTAGAAATTTTCTTGATAGATGATAACGATAGTTATACATTTTTAGCAAACAATAATGCTGACATAGCTGTACTTTGGAAAATAAGAGAATATATTTTAGATCCTGATTTAGATGCTATATTACAAGCAAAACAATTAAATATATTATAAAAAAAGCCACTCAAAAAACCGCAATGCGGCAAAAATCGAGTGACTTAAATATTTAGGGTTAAATAATATTATTTATTTACGCCTTCAGCTAAATTTTTACCAGGTTTGAATTTAACAACTGTTTTAGCAGGTATTTGAATTTCTTCACCTGTTTGTGGATTTCTACCCTTTCTTGCCGCTTTTTCCATGACTTTCCAAGAGCCAAATCCAACAATTTTTACATCTTCTCCATCAATTAAAGATTGTGTAATAGTTTCTAAAACTATTTCTAGTGCAGCTTTAGCTTCTACTTTTTTCATTCCATTTTTCGAAATTTCGTTTATTAATTCCTGTTTATTCATATTAAAATTAATTAATTTTTTAAAAGTGGTTTTCAACCACTTTGATACTTTTTTTACGCTTTAAAGTTATATTTATATATGTGAAAGATTTAAAAGTTTATAAAATTAATATTAAAATTAAAAATCGAAATTTTGTGTTAACCTTCCAATAATATAATCCTTGACATTATCTGCCAATACAACAGCTTGATCCATACCAGCTATTTCTGCTGTGTAATAACCTGTTCCATGACAAGTTTCACATTCTATATCAGCATCACCACCATCATTAATATCACAATCCCAACACATTTCTTCTCTAGATTTAGTTTTCATATCACTACCACCACTACAATTAGATGAACTAAAATATACATATCTAACATGTTCATCAGTAACATTTGTTATAATTACTAAATTATTGTTTTTTAATTTTACTACGTTTCCTATTCTCATAATTTTCATATTTTATTTCTCTTTTAAAAATCCATAACTTAAACAACCAAATCTTATATCATCGTCTGCTTTCTCTCTTTCAAATTTTTCTTTTTCACCATACAATCCAATCACTTCAAGTCCTTCTGGAATATAATCAAACCACTCACCTGGATATAATATAATCCATTTCTCCACTTCTGAATTTTCTGTTGGAGATGATTCATCTCTAAGAAACTTAGAAACTTTATTCTCTTTAACAACACTATTATAATCATCCCATTTTCCACAACCCATTTTATGTAAAACCTCTATAGGCAACTCACATAAACCTTCAAATTCTTCTAATGTTTTTGGTGTCCACTCTATTTCAAGTTCATCCAATCTTTCAAATTGTGGTGTAACAATTTGTATTCCAGGGTTTAATTCTTCTTTGACTATTTCCCTTATTTCTTCTAATGTTTTTAATTTCTTATTTTCCATTTTTAACCCTTTCTAATTTTTTCTTTCATATGTTTTAAGGTTTTTCATAAGTCCTTTACTATAACTGATGTTTTTATGGTTTATAATTACATAAACTATATCATCACATATATTAAAACTACTATTAATAAAATTATAAAGTGCTGATTCAGTAAGATTTAATGAATCTTTAACATCACCATAAGTTGTTATATCCAATATCTTACATTCATTGATCACATCACCTAAAGTTCTACCGTATGGTTTATCCCAATTTAATTTAATGACTGCTAATCTTTCTTCATCACCCATTATTTATAATATCCTTTATCTTCTAATAAATTATCACTTAATCTAGCATTAACAGCTAATTCATCACATTTTTCATTTTCTGGGTGTCCATCATGACCTTTAACCCATTCAAGTTCAACATTATGTTGTCTATAAACTTTTAAAAATCTTATCCAAAGATCAGCATTAATTCTACTTTTAAAACCTTTTTTCTCCCAATTAAATAACCACCCTTTCTCAACACTATCAACCACGTACTTTGAATCTGAATATAAAATCACATCGCTATTAGGTATTAGTAATGACTCCAAAGATACAATTGCAGCTAAAAGCTCCATTCTGTTATTTGTTGTATGTTTGAAACATCCCATACTAATCTCCTTACGGTGTTTTCCGGAGGTTAATACTATTCCTATTCCACCAGCCCCAGGATTAGGACTTGCGGCACCATCGGTATAAGCTATTATTTTTGGCATGATTTTGGTTTATAATCTATTAAATTTAATATATAAAAAAGATAAATAAAAGTTTAAAAATGTCAAGAAGGAAAACCACTGAAGAATTTATTGATGATTCAATTAAAATTCATAAATATAAATATGACTATTCTTTAGTGAATTATATTAATAACAAAATTAAAGTTGATATTAAATGTATTAAACATGGTCATATTTTTAAACAAAGACCAAATGATCATTTAGGTGGCCAGGGTTGTCCAATTTGTGGTGGAAATATTAAATCAAACACAAAAGAATTTATTGAAAAATCAAATAAAATACATAAATATAAATATGATTATAGTTTAGTAAAGTATAAAACAGCTTTTACAAAAATAGATATTAAATGTATTAAACACAATCATATTTTCGAACAAACACCACATGGTCATTTAGGTGGACAAGGTTGTCCAATTTGTGGCGGTAATATTAAATTAAACACAGAAGAATTTATTGAAAAATCTAAAAAAGTTCATGGAGATAAATATGATTATAGATTGGTAAATTACATCAACAACAAGACTAAAGTCATAATTATATGTCAAAAACACGGTGAATTTAAACAAACACCAAATAAACATTTATTGAAAAGAGGTTGTCCGAAATGTAATGAAAGTAGAGGCGAAATTCAAATAAGAAATTTCTTAATCTCTAATAGTATTTTATTTGAATCACAAAAAACTTTTAAAAATTGTAAAAATAAAAATGTATTACCATTTGATTTTTATCTACCAAAATATAATTTATGTGTTGAATATAATGGTATACAACATTATGAACCAGTAGAATATTGGGGTGGTGAAAAAAAGTTGGAGTATAGACAAAATAATGACAAAATTAAAACACAATATTGTAAAGATAATAATATTAATTTGATAATAATCAGATATGATGAAGACATCTTAAAAAAATTACCATTACTTTTCTCATAATTCTAATTTGTGTTTGTTAATAGTTCTTTGTACTTTTCTAATTCTCTCATCACCTACTTCTTCTTCAGTGATATTATGTAAAGCTTTAATCTGACCTAACATATTTTCAACATCAGCAATTTCAGATACCAATTCTTCCACTGGTATTTTACCTCTTCGATAGTGAGATATTGCTGATATAAGTTCTGAGAGTTCTTCAATCACCATATGTTCTTGCCATTTCTTCCAATCTGGGTCTGACATAGCAAAATCAACAAACTTATCATATAATTCCTGTTGTTCTTTTGTCATTTAAAATTTATTTTGAGTTAATATTTAATATATAGGGATAATAATTATTTGTTTAAAAATTTGAATTTATGAAATATTTAAAAACATACGAAGATTTAAGTGATAAAAAACTTGAAAGTGAATCTATCAAAAAGTTAGAAAGAGAAATAGAGTTAAAAACAAAAGAAGTTAAATCTAAAAAAAGAGAATTGTTAAAGTTAGAAAACGAATTTACAAAAATTAAAAATAAACCATTAAAAGAATTCTTTGCTATTTGTAATTCAATATTTGAAAAATATAAAGTGAAATTTTCATTTGATGGTGATATATATGAACATGTTATGATAACATTACCAGAAAAATTAAGAAAAGTTGAATTCAAAGAATATGAAAACAACAAAAATTTACAAGTACAGAATTTTGAAATAGTAGAAGGTGATGAATGTTATATCGTATATAATGAAAATCTAAATGAATGTTTATATATTGATAGTGAAATAATTATGAATAACTTAGAATATTTTATAGAATTAGAAAAATACTTAAAAAGCAATAAATTTATACCTTATTTAGAAGCAGGAAAAATGGGATTAATGTAATGAAATATTTAAAAACATATAATGAAAATTGGTGGGAAATTGATGAGATGTCTGATAAACAACTTATTAAGTACTAGAATAAACATAATGATACAGTAATATTAATGAATAGTAGTGAAGGTGAAACAGAAATTAAACCAATCTTACAAAGATGTTTAAATATTTGTGACGTTAATGCACACAAAAAAACAGAATTTAAAAGACCGCCATTAATTATAGCCGTATATTTAAATAGATTAAAATTAGTAAAAGAATTACTAAAAAGAGGAGCAAGAATAGATATAATAGATGGATATGGAAATACACCAACACAAACAGGTTTACACGAAGAAATATGGAAAGATTTAGAAGTACAAGAACTGATATTAAAATATCAATTAGAAAACTATAAACTATTACAAAAACAAACAGAAATAGACCCAAAACTTAAAGATAAATATAAACATCTATTTGTTGGAAGTGACTTAGGATTAATGTAAAGTACTTTTAAATATCTCGTAATTACTATCAACAGAATTATGATCGTTTATTACAGCAAATACAACATTCTTATAAAAACCACCAAAATTTTCTCTTATCATAACATTCTTAAACATTTCAGAAACTTTATTTGGGTCATTATTAAAAACACCACAACCCCAAGCACCTAATATAATATTCTCACAGTCATGTTGAACTGGTAAAGTTAACATTAATCTCATTTTATTCATCATAACATTAAGATATTCAGTATCATCTAAATCTCTTTGAAAGTTTAAATTGATTGCTGCAACACTAACAACATCTATAGTTGTTGGTTTCATATATTGATAATGAAAATCTTTAAAAAATACAGCGTCAGTTGTATATAAACATTCATTAAATTCTAAAGGATAAAAATCTCTTGTCATACTAGTATGAAGATTAGAACATCTGAAAAGACATTCTTCCTGAGCCTTAGCACCGCTTGTAACGCCACCGCCTGGATGTTTATAACTTGCCATATTTAATATACAAGTTTTGCCTAATTTAGAATATTCAACTGATGCGGTAACACTATCACTATTAATAGCAGTTATATTAGGTCTGCCTGAAACAAACTTTTTAGTAATTTCACTAAAATTATGTTTATTTGTATCTATATTAGATTCTAATGTTTCTGAATATTTTTCAGTATCTTTGAAAATATTCACTAATTGATTTCTATTCATTTATAATAATTTAAATTTTTTAGATTCTACTTGAAAACAAAATTCTTCAACATTCATTTTTGTTTTCCATTTAAGTTTTTCATTAAAATTTTCAGGATCACTAAAAGATATTTTATAATCACCTTTCCAAACATAAACATATAATTCATCTTTTAATTCATCACACATTTCTTTAAATTCAGACCATAAAAGTTCTTTTTTATATTCATAAGTATATAATTTTTTTAATTTTGTATCATTCCAAATATATCCACTTGACAATAATATTTTATTTAAAAATGGCAATTCACTTTCTTTACACACGATTACAACATTTTTATTAAATATACTCATCTATTTCACTTTCTTCTATTAATTCTACCTCATCAAATATTTTTTGCAAAGATTCAACAACCTCTTCTATTTCCATATTTGAAAATAAAGTGCCTAAATAAAAAGACTCACCATCAATTAAAGTGGTAGTCCATTCATAATCTCTTCGTAATTTATAAACTGCTTTTCTGTCGCCTTTCTGTAAAAACAGAAAATGTAGATCATCATCAAAATTAAAATAATTCATTATAACATTCCTAATTTTTCACCTTCTGTAAGGTATTTAAATCTTTTCTTTTGTTCTTTTTTAGATAAAAGTGTAACTTTTCCTAAATCTTCTTCTGATTTATATATTATAAATTCATATTCTTCTCCATCTTGATAATCTTCAGGAAAAGGAATATAAGAATGATTATTCTCAAATTCAATTATAAGAATATTATAATATTCATCAACATCAGTTAATGGTTTACCATTTATTAAATGATATAATAATTTATCAAATAATGGAGATATAATTCCATAAGTGGAATCAGTTGAATTTCTTTTTATTTTCTTTCCAATATAATCATAAACTTTTAATTGTATTTCTCTATTTTCAATATCTACATTAAAAAATATTTTTTCTGATAAAACATAACCATCTTCATCTTCACTGATATATGAACTAAAATTTTTATAGCCTTCATTTTTCATATATTTTATATGTTTTTTCCACTTTCTCAAAGAATAAAAAACATTTGGTATTTTTTCCAATCTTTCACCATAAAGTTTAATAAAATTATCAAATCTACTTTCATAAGATTCAGTACTTTTTAAATAATCTTCTTTCTTTTCTTGTATTTTCTCTATTTTTAATTTTATTTTTTTAATACGTTTTTTATAATCTTTAATGTAACGTTTATAATCATCTATACTTTTTTTATGAGAATCAACATCATAATCAAACTCACAAAAATTTTTTTGAACAGATTTTTCGTGCTTTTTACGTTTTACCTTCATATATTTATTTTTTTAATCACCAAACAATTCTTTAAACTCAACAGTTAATTTTAATATTTTAATCAATTTTTCTGAAAGTTCATCACCTTCATCATTCATATCATATGTTCTAAAAACATCAGCCAATGATTCAGTTATAAGACTTAACATATTATTTTCATTCTCCATATTAAATTCAGGGTCATTCATTGTTTCCATAAGTCTTTTTTCAAATGATTTTTGATGAATACCACCAAACACATCTATTACAACTTTTTCATCATTAACTTCATCCATAAGTTTGTCTGTAATTGAATTCATATGGTTTTTAATTATTTTAATATCAACGAAAGCGTTTTCTTTTCTTTCATCTGAAATTGGCAATAATTTAATAATTTTTATAAATTCATCTAATTTTTCATTATCAATCATATTTATCTGTTTTATTTATGTTTATAATTAATTTTTAATATTTTGTTTAAAGTAAGGATAATTTTTTTGCTTCAATATAAGTTTCAATTTCTTCAATATTCTTAATATCATAAACTGTATATTTGCCACACTCTATTTTAAAAAAATGTTTAGAATCTTTTTCTGTCAAAATTTCTTTATATGAAAGATGATTATAATATATCCTCTTTTCATCTAACACAATGTGAAGAAAATATTTATTAAATTTAGGATAGATTCTTTTAAGTTCCCCATCTTCATCATTTTCACGCCAATTTATACCAATTTTAAATAAATAATCCATGATGTTATCCGCTTCATTTTTTGATTTAACATATATTTGAATTGCTATTTTCATTATAATAATCCCATTTTCATGGCTTCAATTTTTGGTGCAAGATAATCCCTATATTTTTCATAAATATCATCTCTTAATATTTTAGTTTTATATAATTTTTTAATAGCTTTCTTTTTTCTTCTTTTCATGAATTCTTTTTGAAACTCATAAGTATAAATAAAATCACTATTAGTAAATTCAATTATTTCTTTAACAGTACTTTTATCAACTTCAAATAATTTTTCTTGTAAAATAACTGAATATTCGAGATCATCACTTACTCTTTCATTTATATAATACCAATCTTCGTTATTATTAAGATATTCTCTAGCTTTTTCTTCATTAAAATACCAGTCTAAATTATAATTTTTTAAAATATCACTATTATTTAATTCTTCATCACTATGAAATTCACTTAAAATGTCATAAGCACCATAATTATGATATCTATCTTCTAAATAATTTTTAATAAAATAAAATATATCTAAATGGTTTTCCATTATATCTTTAATTTCATCAAAAGACAACGAATCTAATAAATCCTCTAATTCATCATAATCATTATCATATTCACTCATTATTTCTTTAACATCACTAAGTTTAACATTTTCAATAATGTGTTCAATAACATTATCTTTTTCGAAAGTATGTGTAAAATCTTCATAATAGTAATCTTCTTCACCATCAATCCAATCTTTAACAAATTGTGAATCATCCATAAAATCCCAAATTCTAATATAATACACGAGGTCTCGTATATCTATATCATCTATCCAGTTTTTTTTGTAATAATCTTCAACGAAATCATCTGGTAATAAATCGATAAGTTCACTATTAGTTCTCATTATAATTAATTTTAAATTTTTATTTATACTTAAATATACGGAAATTATTCAAGAATTTAAAAATTAATTATCATTTTCTAATCTTTCCTTTGCCTCTTGTAACATAAATATTTTTTCATCTGTTAAAGTAGGATATTGTAAATTCATATTTTCTAATGTTTCTATAATTATTTCTGAAACCATCCACCTCATTAATGGTTTATCATTAGCAGGTATAACAAACCATTTTCCATAATCAGTATTAGTTTTAGATATAACATCACCAAATACTTTTTGATAAGTGTCCCAATGTTCTCTTTCTTTAAGATCTCCCATTTCAAATTTCCAGTTTTTATTTTGATTATTAATTCTTTCCAAAAATCTTCTTTTTTGTTCATCTTTAGAAACATCTAAAAAAAACTTTAAAATAATTGTGCCGTTTTGATTTAAATTCTTTTCAAAATCATTTATTTGATCATATCTATTCTGCCAAAAATTATCATCAATATCTTCTAATAATTCACAACTTGGTAATTTTTGATTTAAAATAAATTCTGGGTGAACTTGTGTAATAAGAACTTCTTCATAATAAGAACGATTAAATATACCAATCATGCCTCTTTCAGGTAAACATTTAGTACCTTTCCATAAAAAATGATGTTGATATTCTTCTTTAGTTGGTTGTTTAAAAGAATGTACTACACAACCTTGTGGATTTATTCCTGACATAACATGTTTAATTGTACTATCTTTCCCTGCTGCATCTAAAGCTTGAAAAATAATAAGTAAAGAATGTTTATCTTGTGCATAAAATTTGTTTTGAAGTTTCTTTAATTTCTTAATATTTTCTTTTAATGACTTTTTATAATTCATATTTTATAAATTTTTAATTCATTACAAAGATAAAAAAATATTCCGAAAATAAAATTAAACGGTGAAATAGTTGCTGATAGTTATTAGACTTTCAAATGAAAAAATTACAGGAGAATATTTAGGTTTAGAACCGAATGATTATAATTGTCTATACCAGTAAGTTTTATCGAAAAGATCAGTATATTCACCTTGGGTAAGTGATAATATAATACCACTCTCAACTATTTCTAATGTTAAATCTTTTTCATTAACCTTAATATTAATATCAATAGTAGATTTTAATAATTTGCGATTTTCTTTAGTTTTTGGAATTAAAACATTAATACTAAAACCATAATCTGTTTTTACAACTTTCGTATATTTAGATCTAGCCTTATCAACCAATGATATAATAGTTTGTAGTGAATCTTTACTTTTTACACCACGTTCTATTTTTTCTTCTGGACTATATTCGAGTTCAGATTTTAATTTATCAATCTTTTTGTCTAGTTTTTTATTTAAAAATTTAACTAATAATCTAATACCGAGTAATGTTAATATTCCGAATCCTATGATACCAGATATTGATTCATTTACGTGTTCGTTGTAAGATTTAATATGTTTCATAAATTTGAAGTTTAATTTTAATATATATTATATATTAAAATAAAATTCTATATGAAAGAAAACTTACATACAGATTATAAAATACATTTGTTTATTCTGAAATAAAACTTAAAGTAAGATTGATAGAAGCGATTGATGAAAAATATAAAAAATTACAATTTTTAAACAAAATACCTTTTAAAGGTATATACGGTAGCACTTTTCGTAAATTAACGAAAAAAGATTATAAATTAAAAGTGACATATTCATCAACTAATAGTAATTTCGGGGGACAAATTGATCATAAAGATTTAGATGAATTATATAATTTATATAAAACTTTAGGTAAAATGACAACAGAAGATATAGCTATAGGTTTTATAACTTATGATTCATTTATAGATTTTATAGAATATTGTAATTCACATGATGTAAATCTTTTAAAACCATATCCTAAAGATGAATATGGAAATTATGACGATTATGAAAATTATTTAGATATGATAATGACTACCCATTATGGTAAACCTTTCCGTGATAATTATAAATTGCAAAAGTTTATCATAAATAAATGGGGTGATGATGTTATTCCATTGTTAATGAAAGATAGAATGGATGGTAAGGGACCTAATTCAACACCACCTATTGACGCAACAAAGAAAATTAAAAAAGAATACCCTCACTATTTTGAGGCAAATAAAATGGGACTTATATAATGAAATATTTAAACACATTTAAAGAAAACAAAGAAGAAAAAATAACAGATCCTAAATTCTTAGAAATTATAGAATGGATTAATAACAACTATGATGAAGGAACATTAGAAAGTGATGCTGTTGAAAGATCATGGGGTTATATTGATTCTTATGAAATTGCAGGTTTTTTAGGCGTAGACCAAGATGAATATGACGAAAATCCAGATGATTTTGATGAGTGGAGTCCTTTAGAGGTATACCAAAACTATTGTATGGGTGGTGCTATATCTTATGATATGATGTCTGATATAAGAGAAGATACTAAAAAACAGTTTCCAGATGATTATGATGAATGGTCTGATATACTTGACGAATATATTAATGGTTTAGTTGGAGAACAAGGTTATGATACTTTTAATTGTAGTTCAACGGATGAATATGAATTATATAATGGAAAATGGGATGATACACAAGATTCAAATTCAAATCCTTTTGATATTGGTAAAATTAAACTATAGTTTTTATATAACCTTTATTTACAATATCACCAATTCGATATTCTAAATTATATTCATTTAATATTTCAATCACAATTTGTTTCATTTCTTCTGAATTACCTGTTATAAAATGAATTTCAGTATTACTATTCCAGAATTCCTCAATTTTTCTAATAATATCATTATTAACTTGAAAATGAGGTATACCATGTAAATCTAATCTTTCCATTTTTTAAAACCTTTTTTAAGAAATTCACTTTTAATACCAACACATCTATAATTATTAGTTACATAAACTTTAAAATCATGTTCTTCTGTATAATGAACTACTTTATATGTATAATCATATTTATAACCTTTTGTTATTTTCCAATAACATTCATTTTTTCTAGCCGACATTCTATCTTTAGTTATAAAAATAATAATATCAGCTTTAATAGAATCATTAACCATCACAATAGTAAAGTCGGACTTTTCTAAAGGTGAAACGACCTTAAAGATTTGTGCCTTTAAGGTCATTGAAAAAAGTAATAATATAACTATTAAATATTTCACATTCCTGGTGAGTATCTAAAACCACTTAAATCTAGATCTGTTTCTATTTCAGCTTCATATAAATATTCAAAATAACCAGTCCAAAAAGTATTAATTGTCCATGTATTACCATTATCAGCTAACAACTCTAAACTATAATCTTGATAATTGTCTGGTTTTTTAATATTTTTTGTAGTTGAATATGAATTACAATCTACATAATAATCATTATGTTCAGCGATTCTTCTTAAATTTTCTTTTACAATTTCAACATTTTCCCATTCCATTTCAAGATATTCTTCTTGGTCAGATGAGCCGAAACTATCTCCTGTTCTATATGACATTTTAATTTTATAAACCATTAACAATTAGTTGTGCCTGTGTATAACATAATTTTTTTATTTGGAAATTCTTCAGATAATGAATCATTTAAATGATTCAATTCTTGCATTTCATATTCACTATAAGCTAATTCATCATCAAATCCAATCACTTTACCTATAAAAATACCATAACTTTCAGTTTGTAAAACTTCAAATTTTCCATCAGAACTACCCATACAAAAAAACACATCAGCCCAATTACTATCATTAACTTCGCCTGATACTTTGGATATGTTATCTTGTTCTCTTTTAAAATCTTCTTCATTTAACACTTTGCGGCATAATTCTTCATATGTGTAATCTTTTCTATCTATAGAAACACCATAAACTACAAATGATGAGCTAGAGCTATTACTTACAAATCCATTTCTAATTTTCATCTTTATATTTATTCATTTTTAAATTCCTCCCTTAATTTAACCATTACTTTACCTAATAAATTTAAACCGTTCCATTCTTCTTCTGGTATATTAACAGCTTCAGATTCATACAAACCAATACCCCATATTTTATCATATGGACTTGCTTCAACTATCAATCTATCACCTGTCTTCATCAATTCTTCTTTCATTTCTGGATGTTGTAAAGGCGGTGTTGATTAAATTTCTCAATATTAACTTCACACATAATATTAAAACTAACCTCCATCCATTTATCAACATTAAAGTTTTTAACTTTTCTACCTAAACCTTTATTTTGTGAAGGATTTGGTGTTTTTAATATTTCATCAGATATTTCTTTGTCGTTAAAATACAAAGCTTTTTCCCACATAAATGCTTGCTCACTATTTTGAAAGGTTTTACCTTTATACTCAAATGGTGAGTGGTACCAATTAGAATATATACCATCCCAAAAAAACACATATTTATCATTTGTTATCATCTTTTTTTTAATCTTTCCATTGGTTATTTTTAATAAAGTTTTGCATTTCGTCTTTAATAATATTTAACATATTAACGTATCCTATATCTTCAAGGATCATTTTTACACCTTCGTTTTCAATTTCTTTTCCACTTATAAGTGCTCTAAAATCTTCTTCTGTTAGTTTAATTTTCATATTTAAAATTTTTAAAATTCAAGTATAACCATATATCTCAAAAAATTTTCAAAGTTTAAATTTTAATATATAATGGAAAATTAATACCTAAAAATGAAAAACATGCTTAATTATAAAGACTTCATTAAAGAAGGAAAACACGGAAAATATGAAATCTGGGGTAAAAAAGGTAACAAAGAACAAGTTCTTGATTATGCTTCAGATGAAAATGTAGTTGATAATATTAAAAAAGAATGGGAGAAAAAAGGCTGGAAAACTTACATAAAAGAAAGTTTATCTAAAAATTTATCAACAGTTGGTGATAATTTAACCCCTGATGAAATTGAAGAAAAATGGACTCAAATATTAGATATATGGTCAGAAGATGATATTATAGAATCAATTGATGAAAAAGTATTTGATTTCATACCTAATGATTGGGAAGATGAATATGAAGATGAATATGAAGCATATCAAGAATGTGGTAGAGGTGAAGCAGAATCTGCAACAATTGATGAAGTATTAAATTCTGTAGGTGTTGAATACAACGATGAACTATATGATAAAATAAAGGACCATTTTTCAATTAACACAAACTAATGGAGCATCTACAAACATATGAAGGGTTTTATAAAAAAAGTGGCTTTCAATACGACAAGAAAGGAAGGAAAAAATATTATGTATGTGTAAATGAATTCACAGTTGAAGAATGGGATTATAATAAAGGAGAAACTATATCAATTACAATATCACTAGGTGAAATACTAATGTCAAAATATTATTCACGAGATGATAAAATGGGTTCAAGTATATGGGAATGGCAAATAAGTAGTAGTTTTAATAAAAAAGACTATAATTTCAGAGCAAAAAGTTGGAAAGAGATAAAAAAGAATTGTATTTATGCTGGTAAATATCTTGATAATTTCACGCCTGATATATTTATACATGCCGTGACAGGAAGAGTTGGTAAACCTCAGAATAATTCAATATATGATGAAATAGCCAGAGATTTTAAAAAAAATCATCCAGAACATGCTTACATATTCGATGCAAATAAATTAGATTTACTTTAATGAATTATTTACAAACATATGAAGGGTTTTTTAAACCTAAACAAGTTGAAAAAGAAGAAATAATATTTGAAGTAGGATATATCTATTATAAAAAAGTGACAAAACCTGAATCTGATGATGAAATAGAAAAATTGGTACATAATATTAAGATGGAAAAACAAAATTTATTATATCTATATTATGTATCTAGATATGGTGAAGGTGATTATGAAACATTAAATCTTAAATTTATAGATTTAAAAACATTTAAGGTATTTGATTGGGCTTGGAATTTTTCAAAAGTTAAACAATTTAAGGTTAGCATCGGTTCTGTATTTGAAAGAGAAACATGGATAGGTAATTATCTTTTAGAACAACCAGAAGTTTATCCAAAAATTAAAAAATACATAAGTAAACCAATAAAAGATCAAATGTTTAATTACCCTGCTTTAAGACATGTATTAGAAGGAGATAAATTAGGACTATTATGAAATATTTAAAAACATATAACGAAAATAATCAAGAATTTGAAGGCATAGTCATTACAAATATACCAACAGATATAGAAACTATCATTGGAATATTTACATTATTATATACTGATTATAAACTTGGTGACGATGTTGATGCTTTAACTCCAGAAGAAATTAGATCAGAATTATCAGAAGCAGAAGTAAAAGATGAAATATTAAGTGAAGGTGAATTTACTATATCAATTAATTTTGAAGAAGAAATTTGCAAAACAGATGGATATTCAATGACTGAATATAGAAAAGAAGAAAAAGAAGATGCGTTTATCGGATTTGAAATAATAACATTAAAAGACTGGATTGAAAGACAACATAACATAACATTAGAAGAATATTTAAATGCAAATAAATTAGGACTATTGTGAAATATTTAAAGACATATAACGAAAGACTCGGAGTTAATAAAGATGTTATTGAAACATCTGAGAAAATTATGGAATTTATTAAAAAGAATTTTGCAAATGTAGATAAAAAAATACCAATAGAATATCCAATAGAAATGTGGGATGACTGGATGTTAGAATCTAAAACAATAAAATCATTTCATATTATATATGAACCTGATGTTTGGAGTAAAAAACGTCAAGAATTAGGTTCAATGAGTTATCGTATTTCTGAAAATGAAAAGAAACATTATTTAAATTTTGGTTTATCTTTCAGTAAAAAAAATGTATCATTTTCAACAATAGTACATGAAATTCAACATATGTATGAAGATACTAAAAAATTTGATCCAATAAAAGGAATTGTTCCTGAATTCAAACCTGCTAGAGATTGGGCTTATGGTTATAGTAGAAAAAGACAAATGGATAAATATATCAATAAATTCTTTACTTGTGTATATCTTGCACAAAATCAAGAAATTAACAGCAGAGTACAAGAAACATATGTAAATTTAATAAAATCAATGAAAGAAATAGACACATTTTGGGATGAAAAAACTTGTAGTTATATCAAAACAAATTCAAAAGAATTTATAAAATCTATAAAGAAAACAAACGCATATTCAATTGCAAAAGGACTTCAAAATGCATTTTCAAAAGAATATCTCAAAGATCCTAAAAAATCAAAAGCATTAGTAAATAGATTGAAATTATTGAAAAAACATCAACTTTGGACATCACCTGAATCAGAATCAAATAAATATGATCCAATAGGTTTAATGTTTGAATTCTATTTTAAAAACGTAATACCTATGATAAAAAATGTAACATCAGAGGAAGAATCAATTAGATTCTTAAAATACTATGATAATTTCTTTACTAAACAAGGAAAGAAATTTGAAAGAAAGTTGTTTAAATTATATGACTTATTAATAAATAATTTATAAAATAAATGAAAACACTAAAAAAATATAAGTTATTCGAATCAGTTGATTTAAAAAAATCAATAAAATGCAGCATTGACATTGAAAAAAAAGCAGTTCAGGATTGGGCTATTAACCAAGGTTATAAATGGACTTTTTTTGAAGTGCAATGTAAACTACCTAAAACAGCAATGTTTTGGAAAACAGGTGTAGTTTTTATTAAATTACACAAAAACAAAGAAATATCTTATACAAGATATGATACTGATAATTTTATAGAAGCTTCATCAATACCAGAAGTTAGAGTAATGATTGAAGCAAATAAAATGGGTTTAATATAAATGAAATATTTAAAAACATATAGTGAAAATCAATCATTAGATTTAGGCAATTCAAATTTAACACAATTACCTTATTTACCTAAAGGATTAGAAACATTATATTGTGGTAATAACCAATTAACTGAGTTACCTGAATTACCTAAAGGATTAAAAGAATTATATTGTGGTAATAACCAATTAACTAAATTACCTGAATTACCTAAAGGATTAAAAGAATTATATTGTGGTAATAACCAATTAACTAAATTACCAGAATTACCTAAAGGGTTAGAATATTTATATTGTTATAATAACCAATTAACTAAATTACCTGAATTACCTAAAGGATTAAAAGAATTATATTGTTATAATAATCAATTAACTAAATTACCAGAATTACCAAAAGGATTAGAAAAATTATATTGTGGTAATAACCAATTAACTAAATTACCTGAATTACCAAAAGGATTAGAAGAATTAGATTGTGGTAATAACCAATTACCTTATAATAATTTAGAAGGTTATTGGGAATGGTTTTGGAAAGAAAATCCAGACCTTCACAATGCAAATAAAATGGGATTATATTAAATGAAATATTTAAAGACATATAATCGAATGAATGAAATTTCAATTAATGGAAAAATTAATTATAACGATTTTATTGTTGAATGTAATACAATACATGAAAAGAAAGCTTTACAAGATTGGATGTTTAATAATGGTTATATTTGGAATAATTGCACCAAAAATAAAAAATTAAAAGATAATTGTACTTTTTGGACAGAAGATAGAAAATTTATACATTTAGTAAAAAAGAAATTATATCATTGTGTTTATTATGAAGTATCTGATGATGAATATGATGAATATGTAAATGACGTAGAAGTCATTAATGTTAACGATTTACCAGGCATTGACACATTAATAAATGCTTATAAAATGGATTTACTATAATGATTTTAATAATATCAATAATAACAATACTTTTAATAATTTCGGCTTTTTCAAAGTCGATTATGGATACTATACAATTTCACCATAAAGAGTCAATATTCTTTAAAATTAAAGGACCATTTTGGAATTTATGGTTTAATCCATCAGAATCATGGAAACTTAAATGGAAAAATGGTGATCCATTCCAAGGAGAAAGGTTTCCTGGTAGTTCTACAATATTTGTATGGATTACAGATGCTTGGCATTTCTTTCAAATGATGATGTTAAGCGCATTTCAAATCTCAATAATACTTGCAATTTTATTAAATATCAAAATAACAATATTAATAGGAATAATAATTTTTACTTCGATGAAAGTAATCTATGGTGGAATATTCGAATTATTTTGGAAATATATTTGGAAAATTAAATAAAATTAATTATGTGGGATTATATTAATCCACATTTTTATCTTTCATATCAAACATCTTATTGATTTGTTTTTTCTTTTCTATTATCGTTTTCTCCGATTTTCTAATAGATTTATACATCTTATCAATTAAAAACTCTAAAGATTCAATATCCTCAGATATATGAGCAGCTTCTTTATTAATTTTAATAAATCCCTCTATTTTATTATTTCTTTCTGATTCTCTATAAATATCACTTCTACCGTCTCCCATATTTTTATTTAATATTTTAACATAGTGGTTGGGTTTAACAACTTATATGTTATATAATTTTTCCCTTTTATTCTTAAAGTACATTCGTAATTACCATTATTGTTTTCACATTCAATATAATAAGTATTTCGATACGCCCAAATTTCATCTCTATAATCAGATTTATTATTCATTGCCTCTTTTATTTTATCTTTTAAATATTTAATATTTTTAGGTAATGATTTTTTATTATAATTTGAACACCAATTTCTAATTTCCTCCGCAGTTAAATGTTGCCATACATTTTCATGTCTACATTTCAATAAAGCTTTTATTTTCTTTTCATTTTCTTTACTACTAGCTCTTCCATTTATGAAAATTTGTTCCTTTGCACTAATATCAATAGATTCTAAAGCTACAATATTTTTATATTCCATATAACTTTCTAATCTCCATCCAGTTCTTCTCATTGTAGTATAACAAAACTTATGTGTATTAGTTGTAAAAAATTTCATTTTATATTCATTAACAACTTTATTCTTATACCTATTTAATTGAATATTAGTTGGTTTAGAAAAATGAACAATAACTTTATCTTCATATTGGTCATGATCTTTATACCATTCTTTTATTTTATTATAAGCATCTTCAATTACAATAATTTCAACATCTTTTAATGTTGGATAATCAGACTTTATTAAATCATCAAGAATTATTTTCATATTATATTTTACTTGTTTATTTTTTATCTAATTTTCAATATAAAAAATGTTTACTTAACTTTGAATTTTTAATTTAATATATAATTAAAAATAAATTATAGCACAATGATTACAAATTTTAATGATTATCAGAATTTGAATGAAGCTAATACCTATGAAGTTAAAGTTAATAGCAAAAAATTCGGCTCAACAGGCAACTATAAAGACACTTTAAAAACATACAAAAGCGCAGTCGATCAAGGAAAAGACGGTGATGAAGTTGTAATGTATAAAACCAAAAATGCCAAAGGCAAAGAAGTTAATGACGTTAGTAAAAAAATCACAATTGGTGGTAAAGAAGAAAAGAAAACTTCTCAAAGAAAAGGTAAAGATTACTATTTAAATACAGTTTTTACTGAAATAAAGAAAATCTTTAAATCTAAAAAGACTTTTAATAATCCAAAAGGAACAACTCAAATGAAAGGTATATATGATTTACATGCTTTGAAAAAGATGATGGCTGAAAAAGGATTTACTACTGATGAAGTTGATCAATCTATACATTTTGCTAAAAATGAAAAAGGAATAAAAGAAAAATTAAAATCAGTAAAAGTTCATAATAAAGAATATAATGAGAATTATCCACGTATGTATTGGATAGAATATACATCAACTGATGAAGCTAATAAAGAAAAAGAAAGAGCTGAATCTGAAGGTGGTAAAGTATTTTCAAAAGAAATAACATCAAGAAAAGAAAGAGCTGCTAAAACAGTTGAACAAACTAAAACAAGAAAAGTATCAACTACTAAAAGAGAATACAAAGATGATGATGGCAAAATAATTACATTCGGACAATATATGGCTAACAAACGTAAAAGTAAAAAAGAAGATAACAAAGAGAAAGAATAATGAATCATATCATGTCATATAAAATTTTTGAAAATTATAAAGAATCTAGATTCTTTATCATAAATATTGATAATAGATCATCTACTTTTGCTACACAAAGATCAATAATGACTTATGGTTATATGTGGCCTTCTAATGGTAATTTTTTAATTAATGATGATAAAATTTATTTAATTTGTTATCCAGACAAAAAAAGTTTAGCATATTTAAATAAAAGATGGACTGAGAAAGAAGAATTAGAAAAAGAAAAATCAAAAGCTATGTTTTATGTAACGGCTGAAGAATTTTTAGATAACCCTGAAAAATATATGTCAGAAGTCTAATGAAAGATTTTATGACGGTCACTAAATAAAAAAAGACTCAAATGTGAGTCTTTTGTTTTTAAAAGTTTTGTTCTAATCCTAATTCTTCTAATGTATATTTTCCTTCTTCTAATACCTTTGTTAACATTCTAATTCTAGACCATCTTAATATGTGATCTAATCCATAAATCTCATCTAATTCTTTTTGTGCTAATTCTATCATATCAACAAATACATCTCCTCCACCTTCTATTTTTCTATAAAATACAAAATTACTAGCAAATATAGAATATGGATCTACATTATATTTTTCAGATAATTCATATTCTCCAACACCACAACCAAAATTTGGGTCATTATCATTATAATCAATAATATAAATATTTGGATTTTGATATTCATCTAATTCTTTACCTGTAAAATCACAAATATATTTATCGAAAATTAATTGTGATTTAATTTTCTTACCACTACTTCGATCAAATTGATCTATTAATTTATAAAGAATCATTTTTCTTTTTCTCTTTAGCTTTAATAATTTGTTTCTTGACTTTATTAATTACTTTTGTGATTGATTTTTCAAATGAATTTGTACTTGATTCAGCAAAAAACTCAAATCCAGGTAGTTTTACAACTAACTCTGCTTTTTTATTATTATTATCACAATTTTCTTTTTTCAATAACAATCTAACACTGGTAGGTAAAAAATCTTTTAATTTTTCTAATTTTTCATTAGCGTGTTCTTTTAATGAATCTCTAATTTTAAAATTGTCTGCTTCAATCATATTAATTAATTATCTTTTTTTCATAAATCACACTATCATTCATAATAACAGTAACATCACCATTTTTAATAGATTCATAAACTTTATTTAACTGATCATCTTCATAAGTAGTAGTTTCATCAATAATTTCATCAGCTACATCAAAAGGTATACTATTTTTCTGAATACTTGTGTCTTTTTTGGTTTCATGAATATTATCTAAATTATATTCTAAACCAAATATTTTAAATGAATTCGTTGGATTATCATATGCAACCAATGCAATAATAATAACTAACAACAAAATCAATGGTATGATTATTGTTCCAAATAACGTCTTTTTTGTTCTTCTCATATTTTTATTCTTAGAAAGGTAAATAATTTTCTTTTAATAAATTCAACGGTTTCATAAATATACATATCTATATTTAATATTTCCTCCATAATTTTTAGTTTTAAAATTTATATTTGTTTACAAAATAGTTAAATATTTTTCAAGAAAAAAAATTTATGGGAATTATATTTAATCATACCTATAATAATTTTTCTATCATTTTTTAATATACAAAAATTTACTGATAAATAAAAAAAATATATAAAAATATGAAAAATTACGATAGTTTCATATTAGAAAATAAAAAATCAAAATATATTAAGGCACTTAAATAATGAACCTGGTAAAATTGATAAATTATTTGGTGTATCACTTAATACAAAAATTAATAACTATCCAATAATAAACTACGCAATTTCAAATCATTCATATGAAGCACTCAAAATGGCATTATCAAAAGGCGCATCTGCAATTAATCTAAATGCAAAAAAAAACTTCACAATCACCTTTACATTTAATTGCATCAGATAAAAATCATACAGAAGAAAATAATAAAATAAAAGATATAATAGATTTATTAATCAAATATGGAGCAGATATAGAACAATATGTTGACGGTGAAACACCATTACTAACAGCAACAAATGATAGAAACACAATTGCTATAGAGTCATTATTGAGACATGGTGCAGATCCATTAATGGAAGATGATTATAATCATACTTTTTTTGAAGCTTTAAAAAGCCCTGGTCGATGGAGTAGTTGGGTATTAGAAGTTCCTATAATTGGTTTAAGCAAAATTATGATCTTCAACGTTTTATAATGGAAAAATGGGGTGGAGATTATTCACACTTTAAAGAATATATAAGCCCAATAGTGTCTAAAGAATTTCCAGAATTTTCTGAAAGTGATAAATTAGGATTATTATAGACCAAATTCAATTTTAAAAGATTTGGATATAAAATTTATTCAAAATAATACAAAATACTATCCTAAAATTTTAATATCTTAAATGAAAAATTTAATATATAACATAAAAATAATCAATTAACTATGAAATGGATTGAAAATTATAAAAATAAAGAGAAAAAAACATTATTTGGAAAATTTTTCCAACGCCTATTCTTCACTTGGATATATAAAATAATATTCGCAGTATTTTTAGTACTTATAGCAGCAATAGCGTTCAATTATACCAAAGAAGGTAGTTTTTGGGACAATATATTTATTTCATTATATGGTATTGGATTAATAATATTAGTAGTTATTGCAGCAATATTTATGGTATATGCATGGATTATAAATCCTATTAAAAGTTTAATAAATCGTAAAAAGAGAAAGGTTGAATAAGAAACTATTTCAAAAGAAATTGACAAAAGTAGTAAAGATCTATAATGACTAAAAAACAAGAAAATGATTTTAAAAAAGTTGTTCTGTTCTTATTAGATGATTGGTCAGAAACTGCTGGTTATTCAAAATTACCAGATCGTTTAATAAAAATAGATGGTAATATTATTACTGATTCGATACAAGATAATGCAGATGCTTATCAATATTTAAAAACATTTTTAAATTGGACAATAGATCCAACAATTAAATTGAATAGTTTTTTTGCGGATTGGGGTTGTAACTTAATAGATCCAAAAGGTAAAATATATAGAGTAGAGCAACATTCTGGATCATTGATATTTACAGACTATGAAACGTATAGAAAAGAAAAGATAATTAAAAGATATGAAGATTATGTAAAAACTAGAGATTTATTAAATCTTGATGAAGATGATGTAAAAACATATATAGAAGGTGATAAAATGGGGTTGCTATAATAGATAAAGGTTTTTCATTAAATTATCTTTTTTTGTTAAAATTATGAAATAAATTGAAATATCTAAAAACATATAACGAAAATAGCAAAGAATATCCAGAACTTTATTTAGTTTTCTTAACAAATAAAAAGGACGGTTCAAAATTTCTACATTTTTTACTTGAAAATAAATTAGTTAGTGAGTATGATATTAAAATTATGAATCACCGGTTAGATGAAGATGTATTTTTATTCCTAGAATATATACCTCAAGATAAATATAGTAATTATTTATCCCTTTCATATTCGACAATGAGAATTTATAGTGAAGGTTATAATGAAAAAGAAAAAATATATGATGATTCTATGCACACATACAATGTCACAACTAATCTTAAAGATGCACTTGAGAAAGTAAAAGTGTTAGCAAATAAATTTAACATAATCAAACAAGCAAAAAAAATGGGACTATTATGAAATATCTAAAAACATTTAACGAGGATTTTGAAGACCATCCTGGTAAACTAAATCCGAAAAAACTCAGACAACAATATATTGATAATAATGTCGAAATGGCTAAAATTAACCATAGACAAACATCTGTATATAAAGATTTAAAACAATGTGTATGGAACCTTTTATATGAATTAACTATTGATAATGAAATTGATAAAATATTAGATATAGATGTTGCTTTATATATCGACCATAATGAGCATAGTAGTGCATATATGGTTAAAGATATAATTAGAAAAGGTGAAGATTTCTATGCTGTGTTTGAAGAATCAGATGAAGAAGATCCAATTAAAATAGAAGATTTATTAGAAATTGATAATTGTCCAAATGTATTGGATTTATTAGAAGAATTAATGAAATTAACACCAGAAGAAGTTGAAAAAAGATTAGTCGAAAGAGAAGGTGGAAAAATGGGATTAATGTAATGAAATATTTAAAAACATATGAGTTATTTGGAAATTCAAGTATAAAAGATTTAAAAAAACTTGAAAATATACTTTTTGGACTTAAAAAATATTCAATTGGGACAGCTTCAAATTCAATTGATAATACTCTATATATTAAAGTACCAATAACATTAACATATATAGGAGAAGAGCAATTATTTAAGGGAATTGAAGTTTTTTACTATGATAAAGAAATAATGATTAGAGCAATAAAAACAGATATTAAAACTATTAAAGATTTTGAATTACTATTTAGTTTCGAAATAAATTTTAAACCCACAGGGAAATCTTCAATAGGATTAAAAAATTGGCAAGACCATATCCCATTAACATCATATTATATGGGAGAACAAAAAACTATTAAAAAATCAATTAACGATTTGATAGATTATTTTTCAAATGAAGATATTATAAAACATTTAGAAGCAGAAAAAATGGGATTAATGTAATGAAATATTTAAAAACATATGAAGAATTACTAACATGCGAATCTTATTGGTTTGTGTTAGAAATAAAAAATGAGGAACAATTCAAAAAAATAATTAAAAAGATTCATAATAGTAATTGGAAAATTGTTAATGAAGAACGACTAGATTATTTTAATAAATTTGGTGGCGATTGTATTAGTTTTTGTTTTAAAGATTTTCGCAATTTTAAAAAGGGTGAAATATGGGCTCCTAGTGTATATGAAGATGGTGATATTTTAATAGAACCTTTTTCTCTGGATGATGTTTTAAATAATTCTCGATGATTTAATAGATGCAAATAAAATGAAGTTAATATGAAATATTTAAAGACATATAATGAATTGAATAAAAAGATTAATATTAAATCTCTTATACAAAAATTTAAACAATCTTCTAGTAAAACATTAGCAAAATATATTATAATAACATTATTAAGTGTTTATTCTATAATACAAATTAAAAATATATTAAATGATCAAAAAGAAGCATCATACTTATTTCAGCAAACCTTAACAAATATTCAATTAAAAATATTAAATAATCAAATTGATATATTAAAAAATACAAAAAAATCAATATTTAGGAATCCTATAAACATGAAATTATCACAAGATGGTTGGAATGATATAAAAAAAGAAGAAAGACTAAGATTAAAAGCTTACTCAATTGGGGACGGTATGTCTAGTGTTGGATGGGGTCATGCTGAACCTTTATCGACATCTAAATATTCGATTGGTCAAATTATAACAAAAGAAGAAGCACAAAAATTATTTATAACTGATATAAACCAATCTGCAAATGATTTAAGAAGATTGTTTAGACAATGGAAAGAAAAAGGAATTATAGTACATATAACTCAGAATCAATTTGATGTTATGGTGTCTATGATATTTAACATGGGTAATAATGGTTTTAGAAGAACAAATTTCATACAAGCCGTTAAAAAAAATGATATGAAAAAAGCATCAGAATTACTTAAAACTACTGCCATAAATGATAAATTTCCAGGTCTTAAAAAAAGAAGACAACGAGAACATGATAAATTTATCACATTGCCTTAACCCTCAACAAATAATAAATATATTTTAGACATTTAATTTTTATATATAAGATAAAAATGGTTTTGGAGAAAGAGGTTGAAAATGAGATAATTAATTGCTATATGAATTATTCATATAAAGAATTAAGTAAAAGATTAAATGTTAGTATTAGAACGATACAATATATTATAACAAAATATGACTTACCGAAAAAAATTAAGGAAAAAACAAAATGGACAAAAGATAAATTATCTTTCTTAAGAGAAAACTATCATCTGGGTAGTGAATATTGCTCAGAAAATTTAAAAATTCCTAAACAATCAATAAGATCAAAAGCATCAGAATTAAAACTTAAAAGAGGTTTTAAAACAAATGACATACTATTAGACACTACAAATAAATACTCATGTTATATGTTAGGATATTTATGGGCAGATGGTTCGGTTTTTAAAAATAATCACAATAAAGTGACTAGTATCATGATTAGTAAAGAAGATTATTTAGATATTAAAGAAATATTTGATGTTTTTGGTGATTGGTATACTAAAGATATGTCTAAATATAAGAAAAAAGAACATCACAAAGATTTAATGTTAATTAAAACAACAAACCCACGCATTTTTAACTTTTTAGAAAAACATGATTTTTGTATTAAAAGTCATGTTTCACCTGAAAAAATATTATCAAAAATTAATAATCATCACTACTTTTGGAGAGGTTTCTTGGACGGTGATGGTTATATCAAACATATTAAAGATTCTAATTCATATGGCGTTATTTTCAGTTCAACTTTTAATTATGATTGGTCTTCTCTAGAAACCTATTGTGAAAAAAACAGTTTAAATTATAACAAATATAAATATACACAGAAGAGTGGTAAAAATTCTTTATTTTGTATACAAAGGAAAAAAGATATGTTAGATTTTCTTAATCTTATATATCAAGACTTTTTTGGTCTAGAAAGAAAATATCTAACATACCTAAATTTTAGAGCGAATTTTTAATATTAATTCATTGCAAAAAGAGATTTTTACATTTAATGGTAAATCTGAATTTTCGAAGGCTATATCTAATTCCATAATTTTGATTTCAGCATCACTAAGTAAATATTCATACTCATATTTACCTTTTCTAATATCTAATAAATAATTAGCATCTGGTCGTCTAACTTTTATTACACCTTCTTTAGCAATTTCAATGGACATATTCAGTAACCTGTGACAATGCATCATATTTTTCGTGTCAAATTTTGAACCGTTATTAATATTATCTAAATATCGTGATTCGTTTTTATTTTTATGCCACTCCCAATACTCTTTATAATCTTTGCAATATTTAGTATAACCGTCTTGATTGTATGAAAAATAAGTGAGCATATTAATTCTTTCAAATTTATCAATATGAGACATTCTTAATTCATTAGATGGAAACGTTCCATCTTCTGATTCTTTCATAATTCCTTTGTAATGTAAGAATGTTCCATCTTCAAGACATTTATTTTTCCATGATTCTTGGTGTTCTGAAATCCAATCACCAATATAAATTTGAGGAAATGGAAATGTAGGATTATTTTCAGAAAAAGCGTTATGAGAATTATAATCATAAAACATTCCATACAAATCTTTTGCGTGTGGTATATTAGCAACACCACAGAACTTTTGTTCTAAACCATTTTCTTCTAAATATTTAGATAAAGGCGTAGAATTATATCCAAAATGAGCATAACAAAAATCTAATGGACTTTTTCTTTCTTTTTCAACAGGATTTACAATTTTCTTCTTTAAGCCACGTGCTTTTTTAATTTGTTGGATAGCATAACCTCCAAAAGAGTTTTTACATATTTTTGTTAAAAACTTTTCCTTATCTTCAGTTAAAATATCCCATAATTCATTCTTATATGTTATACATTCATCAGGCATAAATAATAATTCCAATAAATTTGGATTATTTTGTTGTAATAATGCAACAAATCTATTCAATTCATAGAATACTACATCATTAGTAGAGTCAGCAACCTGTTCTACATATTGTCCACATCCTAATAAATAATCATTAGGCAAAACATAAACACCTCTAATATCTGTATCAGAAGTAGATATATCTGTACCATACGCTTTACTACCAGCGATAGATTCAAATATAATATATCCTTTATCTCTTAATTCTTGTACTGTCATTCTTAATTCTTTCTAATTTTAGCTTTCTTGATTTCTTTTTTACTTTTGGTAGGTTTAAATATTCAACTAAATCATATAACCATGTACCACTCCAATCTTCTGAATATTCTTCAAATCCGAGATATAATGCTAAATATTGATTTTCTAAATATTCTGCAAAATATCCATCTAAATCATCATTAACCCATTCTATGTGAGTTACATTTCTATTTAATTCTATTCTACTATCTTTAATAATTTCTAAAATTGTATCAATATCAAAGACTTGACCATCAACTTTGAAGTATCGTTGATCATTTTCCATCCAAGTTTTCATCTTACAAAATTAATAAAAAATTTCAAAATAAAAAATTAAGATTGGTCATTTATTCTCCAATTTTCTAAATCTTTATCATCTTCCCATCTATACTCAATTGGTAATGAAATATTCTTTACTCTTTTTTCATCACCTTCAAATTCATTAAATAAGAAACTTGTTACAATAACTAAATATTGTGTATCATCTAAACATTTAGTAGGCAAACACAAAATATTAGCATCATTATTATTTCTAACAGCCTCTGATATATTTTCATCCCAACATACAGCAGCTCTAACATTCCTATATTTATTGGCTACCATTGACATTATTTGATCTTCACTTATTATTATTCCAAAATCATATTTACCAATGTTAATTAAATTAGAAACTGTGTGTATAATTGTAATATCTTCATTCAACATATTTTCAAAAATACCAAAATCAAAATAATCACAACCTAGATTTGCTAAATGTATTTTAATTTTTTCTTTATTTTTAATATTTATGTAATCACTACAAATAGCAACATTAATATTTCTTTTAATAATTGATTCTTCCATAAATGTATTTTAATTTTTCCTTTATTTTTAATATTTATATAATCACTACCATTAGCTTCTGATAATGCCTTTACTCATAATAATTTTCGTTGATATAAGGCTTTCTATCTTTCATAATATCCATAATCCAATCTAAATTTACAGGAGTAAAATTATGAGCATCAACACAAACATTCATACTTCTACCTTTTCCAAGATATTTATCCTGTGAATGATGATGACCAAAAAGTTGAATTGCGTCTTTGTACATACCATTAAATGAATGTATAGCATAATGAAACATTACAATTCTAATAGAATTATAATATAATTCATAATAATCCTTAATCCATTCGAATCTGTCTCCAAACTTTTTAAGATATTTATCCTTATCATGATTACCTCTTACTAAATATATTTTACCATTTAATTGATTTAATATACTTTTTACAGTATTAGGATTTCCTTTATATGATACATCACCTAAAATATAGGTTTCGTCATCTACATCAACGACACTATTCCAATTCTTAATTAAAGTATCGTGCATTTCATTAACATCTTTGAACGGTCTATTACAAAGGTTAATAATATTTTTATGACAAAGATGCAAGTCTGAGGTTATAAATGTTGCATTCTTTTTTTCTAATTTGTTCATTTTATATATACGAATATATAAAAATTTTGTTTAAAAAATAAAAATATTATGAGAGGTAGTAAAAAGATTAATAATTTTCTAAACATAATTTTTATTTTAATTTTGATTTATATATCAAAAAGTAAAAGGAGTTATTAATATATAAAAAAAGAAGCTCTTTTATTGTGGAAGAAAAAAGTAACTGAATTCTACGATAAATTAAAGAAGCGGTAAAAGTAAAAGAAAGGGTTATGAAAAGAAATGATGAAGTACACGGTGTCTTACATGCCAACAACTTAAATAACTATGTGTATTATAGAATCGATGGTGGTTCTATGAGTGGAAACACCGCACTTATAATTTATACAAATATTACTGGATCTACGATAGGTACTACACATATAGTTTCTTATCCATCTGGGACTACTTCTGTTGCTACTATTGTCAATAGTAGTGATGTTATAACAGTTACTACAAACACATATATTTTATTAAAATTAATTCCTGGTCAATCTGCTACTATAAATGGATTGCAAGCACAAAATGTAAATGGAAATTTATTCTTCGATGGTGTAGAATATAGTGTAGGTGATTCAATTAGTATTCCAGGATTTACCTTATTGTTTGTTGGTTTTGGTAGTTTCTTATTAGAAGCAGAATCTACAGTTTCATTTATTAGAGTTTATAGTACTGCTGGTACACTTACCAATCAACATAGAACTATAACATTTGATGATGATTATAGTAGTACATTATCAGGTAGATCATTTGTAATGGCAGAACCTTATGGTGAGGTTGGTAGAACCGATTCCATTAATTATTGGACAAATAATTATTATTATACTTGGACATCTGGATTAACTACAAACAACGAAGGTAATTCAGTTTTAGATATTTATTCAACAGATACATACAATACAAGATTTAGTGGCGAAACAACAAAAATTGGTGTATTGCAAGATTATAGTTCATTAAATATTTATGGTCAACCATATTTTCTACAAAGTGATGAAATAGATAGATTATATACGAAATTAAGAAGTTCACAGATGGAAGACTTAACTTCAAATTTCCCTGCTGGTACAATAATAAAAATTGCACAACAACAGGAGAATCTTTTTGACACAGTAGTAAGTTGTATATTTGATGGATCTTATACATGGATTATATTAGAAATTGGTACAAGCGAACTTAGTCGATTCACAGTATATAAAGTTACAGATACATTTAATGGACATGAAAGTGGTAGTATTGTAGTTAGTGCTATAACAAATGCATCATCAACATTATACAGTGCTTCTTCCAGATTAATGGTAATTGAAGGAGATTATGAAAATGATTTTAATTCTAATACGTCAATTATATTTGAAGAACTTGATGGAGCTTATAGAACTGATGCTACTATTTTAAATACTGAATATCATGATCCTTATGTTTATATTTATATAGATGGTGATTATTCAGATTATTCAAGTGCTGGCAGTATAGGAACATATACAGGATATACAGTAACAGTAGATAGTGATTCAGCATCATTTTCATCAAATGAAACAATTAAACAATTACAATCAGATTCAATAAGTAATATAAGTAAAGGTAATGCAGTAAAAATTACAAATACTGAAACTGATGCATATTATTATGATATTATTGTATCTAATAATGAAACGGTACCATATATTTTAACATTGTCATTAGGTTTAGAATCAGATGGTGATTTTAATTTAAGTAAAATTAGCGTACCAACCACACATGATATTATATTTAGTTCTGATATTGATGATGGTTATGTAGTACAATTAAATGGTGTATATAATCTTACAGCAACTACATCATCAGTTACATTCTCAGATTATGTTAATACTACATATTCTTATTCTGCATCTAAATTTGATTATACTACTCTAACAGGAACGGCAACAGTTTTGAATGCTGATACAAATGTTAGTTTAATTTTTTTAGAACAATTTGATGTTTATTTCACAATTGAAGATCAATCTGGTGGAACAATATCAGGTGCAACTGTAACATTCAACAATATTCAACAAACTTCAGATACAACAGGAGGAACAGTATTCACAAATGTTGATCAAGGTAGTAAAGAATATACTGTTGCTCTAACAAATTATACTAATACGGGTGGAATAATTAATGTGACTGAAGAGATGATTGTAAATGTTGTGTTAGTTGAAAGTGGTGGAGGTGGAGCCGATTTCATTGCAACTGTATTGAATGAGGGCGATGAACCTGTATCTGAAGCTCAAGTTCATGTTCATGATTTTGGTGAACCACCATATGATGTGACTACTGCAACTAATGAGTCTGGTGTAGCTGAATTTTCTGAATTGGTAGAAGGCACAAATTATACAGCACAAGTAACAGAACCAGAGGGTTATGATCTATTTGAATTTGAATATGGAGGGGAAACAATTGAATATACATTCATTCCATCAGGTTAATAAAATAATTTAAAAATAGTTTATTCAAATGGGTCTATTATAACATAAAAATCTAAAAACACCTAGAATTAATCAATGTAATTTAAATTATCACTAAGACTATCATTTTTTGTAAAGTTTCCATAAACAAAATCCTTTTCATAAGGTGGTTCATAAGAATAATAAGTACTTTTATGACCGTCCCATGGACTCTTAATCCAAGACCACTGACCTTGTTTATTTTCAATTCTAATATCACCTTCTAAAGCGTCTCTTTGACCTTCAAAATAAGCATATTCCATCGATTCACCATTATCTGTAGTTGATACCATTTTTCCTTCACAACTTACCAATAACATAATTGGTATCGTAATAAACAGAATTGAGCATATACGTTTTATTAAGTTTTTCATATTTTAATTTTTATCAAATTTTTAAACAAAAAAATCCCACTAATTTAGTGGGATTTTCTTTATCAGTTTGTATTTCTTATACAGTTGGGTTTTTCAACATTGAGACATATCCTAAATCTTCAAGTACTTCTGTGATTGAAACACCGGCTTTTTTCGCCAAAACATTACATTTATCAAGAGCATCTTTACCGATTGCCATACTCACTGTGGCTTCGATTAGGTTGTCTTTGTCATCATCATCAATTTCAGTTGAACCATAAATCAATTCACTAATTGTATCCATATACTTTTCAAGTAATTTTGCGTTGAACTTAAAGACAGTTGTTTCGTCAATTATATCTTCGCCATACTTCTCTGTTAATTCTTCAGCAGTATCTTCATCAATTTTTAGGTATCTTTTTGTAGGAAGAAACATAACTTCAGAACCTTCGTCTGAATTGATATTGAATGAACCAGTATTGATTTTATCTTCTTCATACAATTCAGCATATTTTTCTTTTGCTTTCTCAGAAACAACACCTTTTGCCATGTCGTTCTCAGCTTTAATTTCTTTCATTTTGTCATTAGTCTCTGCTAATGTTTTCAATGCTTCATCGAAATCTTTACCAGGAATAGTAACAGTTATTTTTTCGTCTTTCTTAGCCGCTTTTACAGGAGTTTTTTTCGCTTTGTTAAATAAATTTTTACTTGCCATAATATTTTTTAGTTTTTTAAAGGTTTATAATTTTGATTTTCTTATACAACAAATATACGGACTTTTTTCAGGAAATAAAAATAAATTATGATTCTTTTTTAAAATTAATTGTTTTCATACCAATTTTTCCAACTTTCTTTTAATTCATTAAATTTACCAACAAATTTTTCACCTGTAATTTTTTCAAGAGCATCAAACCAAAGCATACAGAATTTGCTATCTAGTTTTTCTATTAAAAACGGTATTGATTTTTCACCATTATTGATTATTTTAATTTGGATGGTTTTGAACAAAATATAATTCTGATGTATTAGGAAAATCATTTTCTATTGTCTCGATTAATTCTACTATTGAATCTATATAAATGTCTGTGTTTAGGAATTCATTAAATTTTTTAACCATTTTTTCTAAGATGTTTTTAATATATATTAAAAGTGTTACACCAAAATTTTTACTTAGAAAATGATGGTATCCTTATACAAGGATTAAGCAGTATATAACTTACCAGAAGACATTAATGATAAACTAAGGGAAATATTAATTAGTATTGACGATGAACAAAGACAAACTAAAAATCTTGAAAGATCAGATAATGAGCAATCTCAAATTATGAAAAGACTTAAAAGATTTGGTTTATAATTATTCATATTATTTAATATATTCATTATAAATTTTCAATAAAAGTTGTTTAACTTTTAGGGGTTCATCAAGAACTGAATTATTTTCTTTAATGACGTTATAAATATCATTTAATATTTTTTGGGATTCTTGATTATATTCTTTTGATTTTTCTTTAAAATAAATTTGCCATTTTTTATAAAAATTAATTATATCTGTTTCATTGTTACATAAGTCACCACCAAAATAATCAATAAAAATGTTTGTTTTATTAATTATATCAGTTTGTTTGATTAAATCATCATAATTGAAATTATTTAATTTTTCAAAAGATTTATATATGAATGTTTTTTCAAAAGCCTTATTTAATTCTTCTTTACTACATTTACAATTAATAAAATTTTCATATATCATTGTATTTCTTGCTATTAATTCGTGTTCTAATGACAAATAGATTAAATTAAGAAATTGTGTAAAATATATATTTGTTTCATCTTTTATTAGGATTGAATAATATAATGATTTAATAAAAGAAAACATATCACTTTCTTCATTTATTGTATATATATCATATATGTGTCTTATTTCATGTGATATTAAAGATACTAATTTATCAATATTTAAGTTCACGTCTGTTATAAAAATTGGTAATTTTATAATTTTTTCATTATTTAATAAATCATTAATATTAATATTAGAATAATAGATTATATCTTTTTCACTATAATCTTTATTGTTTTCTAATTTGGTATATTCTACATTTATTTGTAATAAATTATCAAAAAAATTTAATTTTTTCAGATCAATTGTTTGTGAAAATGATTCAGTTTTAACACCTATTATTTGTCTAATTTCACTAAAAAGTTTTTTTAATTCTTTGGGTATATTTTTATTAAAATCTTCGTAAACTTGTAAATATTTTAACCAAATTTTTTTCATATTTTAAATATTTCTTGAGCAAATGGCCTGATTTGAACAGGATCTCTTATCTGGAAGACAAGCACTTTCATTAAGCTACCATTGCATATATATTATATATAATAAATATTAATTAGTTTTAAAATATTTTGTGTTTTTATATTTACAATCACAAAACAAACACGGTGATAAATATGATTATTCCTTAACCAAATATATAAATAGTGAAACTAAAGTTAAAATAATTTGTAAAGAACATGGAGTATTCGAACAAGTAGCTCGTGGACATTATAAAGGCAGTGGTTGTCCAAAATGTACAGGACAAAATAAAACGACTAAAGATATAATAAATGAATTCAAATCAATACATGGAACAAAATTTGGATATTCATTAGTGGAATATAAGAATAGTTATACAAAGGTCAAAATCATATGTAATATTCATGGTGTGTTTGAACAAAGTCCAAATAGTCATATACAGGGTCAAGGTTGTAGAAAATGTGTTATAGATGATCTAACATACACTACTGAAAAATTCATAGAACTTTCTAAAAACAAACACGGTGATAAATATGATTATAGTTTAGTTGATTATGAACTACACATCAGCTAAAGACTGATGTGTTTCTACGCCACAAGCACAATGTAACCATTCACTTTGGGTGACGCTGGGTTGGTTCCTCAACCCAAAATTTCTTATATTTATTGCAGCATTTATA
>Ga0222697_1000100_pt1 | contig 43107 bp, 67 predicted proteins | sample AntAcemetage1402_FD_179835 | JGI IMG/M metagenome (GOLD analysis project Ga0222697, IMG submission 179835) | Saline water microbial communities from Ace Lake, Antarctica - #1402 | ecosystem: Environmental > Aquatic > Non-marine Saline and Alkaline > Saline | place: Antarctica: Ace Lake... | reverse complement strand
CTGATACATCTTCACAATCAGAGCTAATTAGGTTAATAACATATTGGTTGAATGCTTCTCTTGGGCTAAGCCAGTATTCACTAACACCAAAAACTTCTTTATCAGTTTGATAATCATCTTTTAAAGTCTTATTAATATACTTCTGAACCATTAACACTATTTTATATACTGCTTCATCAATATTTTTATAAGAATCTTTCAACCCAAGTTCTTTAATGAATGATAAATATAATTCTTGGTATTCTATGTCATTACTAAAATCTTCTAACGATAAATGTAAGTATATCTTTTTTCCTGGTTTCCAAGTGTACTTAGTCTTCTTTTCTTTAAACAATTTATTAAAAGGTATTATTCTTTGTTTTTTTAATTTTAATAATATAAGGTTTGTTGTTATTAATTGAGAGTTCATATTTATTAATTCTTGTTGTAGTGTGTTAATAGTTTTATCAGTGTATTTTATTATATCGTTTTTATCACTTAATTCATATTTTAGTTCATTAATAATCTTGTTCTCGTTAGCACTAAAGTAATTATCAATTCTATTAATAATATTGTTTATGAATTTCATTATGTTGCCCTCACAACAAATCCTTTTATGCTTGTTTTTCCCTTGCTTTCTTTATTAATTCTTTAGATTGTTCACTTTGTTTTTGTGTATGCATTTTAAGTTGCTCGTATACAAAATCCTCGAATTGATGGAAACCCACTTGTTGGACTGCTACTTTTAGGAACTAGTTTTACTATTAATGTATCTGGTTCAGCAGTGAATGCTGTAAAAGAACTTGTTTCTGGTGTTATACCACAATCTAACCACCCTGTATCTTCAGAACCAGCAGTTCCTGTTAATTTATATTGTATATCTGCTCCTGCTTCATAATCTTCAATAAAAGGAACTCCAATTGCTGAACTCATTGTTGAACTAAATGTTCCAGCAGGAATAGTATGAGTAATGATAGAATCAGTACTAATATTTTCTATCTCAATCATTTCTATTTCATTACCAGAAACACCACTATTAGTTAATTGAGAAGCAATATCATATATTGTACCATCAAACGAATTACTTCCTTTCTCTATATAACTACCAGCAGGACAAGTAAATAATATATTACAAGTATCACCAGACTCTAACACACCAGAGTAATCACTAACTGTGAATGTGAATACTCCATCTGAATTAGCAACTACACTAACTGTTTTAGTTGCTATAGATGTATCCCCCTTTTTTATTGTAACTTCAATATCACGGTTTGTTCCACTAATATTATGTACTCTAACAGTATTTACTATACACCTAGTATTTATTGTACAAGCTACAGTAAAATCGTTATCTTCAGTTGTTGCAGTTGCGAGGTTAGCTGTTTCAGCTGACCCAGTAGTTTGTTGACCAATCATATAAGTATTATCAATTGTGTTAAATAATGCTGTTGCTGCACTAACACTATTTTTTCTACCATTAACATCTATATAAGCATCTCCCCACCAATCAAACATTCCAGCAGAGAAATCAATATCTCTATTTATTAACATCCTTATTAAATTTAATCCTGATATACTTAAAAATTCGGCATTTAAACTATTCATATCAGCACTCGCTGGATTTTCACTTGCCCATTTTCTTAAAACCATTTTTTATACCTCGTCTGTTGTGTTAAATCTGAACTCGTCAGATGTTGTTTTACTTTCACCATCTATAACATCGTGTGAAATCATTATAGGCGTAGCATCCTTACTGAACACTCCCACCTCTGTTATATCGAAACCATTAGCTTCAGTAACGAACACTTTAAACCTTGTTGACACCGTCTTATTTGTTGTATTAAACGTTGGATAAGAAGCTTCAATACTTTTAACTAATTCGGTATCTGTATAACAATGTAATAAATCATAAATGGCATCGCCAGCAACTAATTCATCGGTAGAATTATTAGTTGTTATCTCAAGAATAAATGTATCAAGGTCACCAGTAACCGTTCCTGTCTCTGTTAAATCAGCTACAGTGTCAGGCCAAGAATAAATCCAGTTCCAACCAGCAGATAAATCAGATGCTTCTTTTGTTATTGAATAATAATTGCTCGCATCTTCACCAAATTTTGCTTCAAAACAAGTTCCACTACTTTTAAGTTTTGCTAACGCTGTATCATCTTTAATGTATAACCATAATGATACGTAATCAGTACTGGTAATATCGTTTCCTTCAGTGTCTAAATCTGCTATCGTCCATATCGCTGTAGCGTTAGTACCGTTTTTAATAAGGTTTTGAGATGTATTATCTGTTACTCCGCCACCTTGTTTATATGTTGTTGCATTATCTGTTGTGTTTGTTCCACCATCTGAACCTGTTAAAGCATTATCGCCGTTATCATTTATTGTGCCATTACTTATTGGTACAGGTATTTCCATTGTGGTATCAGTTGATACTGGTGTTGTTGTTCCAATACCGAGTTTTAAATAATATATTTCATCATAATCAGTAGTTGCTTTATACCCTCTATTAAGTAACCAATTCTTCCCATTCGTTGTAATAATTCCTCCGCTTGCCATCTTTTTTTACCTCATTAATAATCTGTGTTCACGAAGTCACCATAAGCGTCCCCGTCCCAATCAAATACGTGAACTCCATCATCAAATTCTGATTCAGGGTCATCAAATATGAAACTATTTCCTTTATCCCTTTTCTCTCCTGTAACATTATTTCTATCATAAGAGTATGAATGACCAGTATCAAAAACTATTATTAATGCATCACTATATTGTCCTTGTTCTTCTTCGAGCTTCTTAATTCTTCTTGGAACATCAATATTAAATAATGATAATCTATAAGATTTATCTCCTACTTCTATTATATCATATGAGTAAGGGTGCACGTAAGTGATTTTTTTAATCATAACTTCTTTAGAAACATTATTAATTCCGTCAACGACATCATATAATTTTCCTACTTCTAAATCAGTAATACTTCTAACAGCGAGAGTTGTTGAATAAAACGGTTTACTATAAATTTGTAATTGACCATTACCGTATTCTTCGGCATCATCATTATTAGTTATTTCTTTTTTTGTTTGATAAACCTCTATTGCCCCATACTTTGTTTTGCTTGTAACATCTGTTTTCTTAACTTTTATAGGAATATTATAAGTGTATTCTACAGTAGTATAATATGATGTGGTTGGGCTAAACGTACTACTCCAAGTTATACTCATCAATTCTTTATTAATACTATAATCATAAGTTGATATGCTTCCACTAACACCACCTATCTTTTCTGTTACAGGTGTAGCATTTGTGTCAGATAAAACCTTTATTTGTATAGGTTTCTTATCAAGAGTAACACTCGTAGTCGTCCAATCACTAACACTTCCATCAAGCAATATTGGTCCTTCACTTGTCTTAATCTCTTGCGGTGTTCCTTCAACTGTTATCACATTAAATAATTGTGAACTGTTAATTTTCCATTTAGGAACTTTAACAACATTATCACCAATAGTTAATGTTGTGAGCGATTTAGAATTCCCTTTAGGACTAAAAACTATTTTATCATTTTGTGAATCATAATAAAAATTCCAATTAATAACATAACTTAATTCTCTTAATCCATCAAGTAATGTTTTATGTCTTAAAATAAAGGTTTGTAATATATTACTTGTTCCACTATTAGTAATACTAGTGGATAAACTCGTGTTCTCTGTTACAAGTGTATCAAACATTTCACTTATAACACCTGCTTCAGTATCAACATCTTTATCAAAACTTTTAGTTACATTAATATCTATTAATGTTGATAACTTATCTTGTCCGGAAACGAGAACTACTCCTCCTTCAAAATTAATGTTTTTAACGTAACCATTAAGCAAATTTGTTTCAGTAGCTGAATTAACCCCTCTTTGAATAAGAATAGTAGTGTTTATTAATTCTTCATCTGTATAATCAAGAACATTACTAACAGTTTTTCTTAATCCAACACTACAAGTTTTTTTATTATCATCATAATTAGATATAACTGTGAAACTATGAACGTAAGCACTCACGTCTATACTATTAATAGTTACTTTCATTAATTTTGGTATATTTGTTACACTCATTATGCCCCTTCAACAAATTCTATTGTGAAAGGTGATTTTGTTACTTCTCCTGATACTTCGTTAAATTCACACTTTCTGCAATAAACTGTTTTATTTGATTGAAATGTACTATTGAATGTGTAACCATCTTGTGCGCCATCAACTAGTGCTAATAACCAATCTATTTGTGCTGCAATAGTTTTAATTGTGCTCGTATCAGACCTCGTGGTTGCACTTTCTATTATCATTCCTGTTATTGTTATATTTTTTATTACACCATTAAAGTCTATTACGAATGCGTCATCACTATCACTTGCTGGCATTGGGTTCTCATCTAATTGTCCTTGCTTGTTCATTTTAACGCTTTCTACTTCTCCTTGTTCAAAGGTGAATGTGTCTGTTCCGTTTTTTATTGTTACATTTGCCATTTTATTCTCATATTAAAATAATTTTATTTTTGGTGCGGGTGCTATTGCTAAATCTATAACTTGTTGTAGTATACTTTTTGATTCTTTAACATCTGCTTTAGCATTTTTTAGTTTATCGAATTCTGAATTGAATGCGTCTACTGCACTACTTATTTTTCCTGATCCATACTCTTTCATCTTATCCATTCCTGATCCGAAATTATTTGCTAAACTATCTTCGCTTGCATACAATGTTTGTTTAAGAGTAATATTAGCTATTTTTCCAAACCCTGCTGTGGTTCCAACAAGTGTTCCCCAACTATTAGAAATACTATCAGATGCATCTATAAAAACATTTTTAAGCATACTAACAGCATCTTTTTGAAATTCTGTACTATCAAGACCAAATAGTTCACTAATAAACGCTGCATTACCTGTTGCTACTGCACTAAGACTTCCAAACACGCTATCAACTGCTGAATTAACTTGAGCACTAATCCAAGTAGCACCACTCATAATAGTATCAAAAACAAACGTTTTAAGACCTTCAGTTTCAACTCCAAGCATTGAAAGTATCGGACTAAAAATATCAATTATTAATCCGAAAAGCGTTGCTAATAACATTCCAGAAAGTTGTAATACTGAACTAATAACTCCTTTAATAAGACCTGCTAATAATGCGTTAATAACTACTTGTAATCCTGATGTCATAATACTAACACCGCCAGCAATCGTAGCTAACCCACCACCAATATTACCACCACTAATTTGGCTAGCTCCTTCTTTCATAACAAGCATTGCTTGTCTAATGAATGGTCGCATTATTTGATTAACCATTAACATAATCGGTTTAAGAATTAAAAGAATAGGGTATAAAAGAATCATTATAACATCAGTTATAGGTTTTAATAAGTAACCAACCATCTTAATAATACCACCAACAACACTCATTAAGCCCTTATTAATAGATAATATTTTAGCTACTATACCAACTATACTAGCTATTCCTAAACCTGATAAAACGGTTTTAAACATTCCACCCATACCACTAACTAAGTTACCACTACCACCAGTGCTTGGCGTACTACTCTTAGTAGCACCAACACTATTTTCATCTTGTATTATCTTAATTGCTATAACTTCATCTGCCATTTTTACATAAATAATATTAAAGGGTTATCCTTACCAACTTGTGAGTAAACCTCTTTTAATAATTCTACCTCATCCCAATCCATTTCATCTAATTGTTGTGGTGTACACTTAAACATTTTACAAAGTAATGCTCTTTGAATAACATCATTCGCTTCTTGGTCACGTTTAGTCCTACCAAGTATTGTCCGTTTTATTCTTTTTTTAATTGCTCTACTTGTTCAAACTTGTTAATTTCTTGTATTTTTTTAAAAATGTAATCTCCTGTTTCTGGTTCAATACTATCCTGATCTATTACTAAACTCTTATCATTTGCTGTTCGACATTTATCAAAAAATGGTGCTTTCTTAACTCCGTATATTAATAACCATTTATTGTATTCACCGAATAACATTTTTGCTAACACTGTTCCATCATTATTCATTCCCGCGTCTGTACACTTATTTCTTAACTTTATTAAACTCCCGTACCCAAGTTTTTGAATTATGACTTCGTCACTTTCTTTTAAACCCGGTATGTTTTTTAATGTTTCTTCTTTGCTCATTTTCTTAGTTCCCCCTAATCAATTTATGTATTATCTTCTGTTACTACAAGAGTGTGTGCTGTTCCACTAAAATCTTCTCCTATTAATTCATTAAGAGATTCTTTTCCTGATAATTCATCAAAAGTGAATTTACTGAATAAGAACGCTGCACTTCTATCACCGTCAACAAAGTTTAACTCGATTGTTGCGTACTCTGTTGGAACAGTTGTTGCTATTGGTTCGGCTAATCCTAGTATTGCTTGTAAATAAGTGTTATCTAAGTATTTAAGACTGAACTTTATCTTGTAATCTCTTGTTTTTGGTCTTGCCGCTTGTGGTCTTCTATCCCCTAACCCGTATAATAATTCGTAATTGTTCGTGATAGTTATTTCAACACTATCAATAATGTTACTTATGCTTGTAGCGTTTGGTAACTCGATATCTCCACCACTAAAATTATAAATACTTGGTGTTCCAAGTGTTACTTTACTATGAATAGTGGTATCAAAAGTGTGTCCACCAGCTTTAATAGTAGCACTCACACTTACTGGTTCTCCAACACTTGCTTTAATAGTGACACTATCAATTACGCAACCAGTCCATATCTCATCCCTATCAGTTGCTGAAGTTCCTGGATTATCTATTGCTCTAACAATAGTCATACTACTTGTTGCGTCACTACCACTATAAGTATAAGGGTCACTACCACTTTGCCCTCCAAGAACGTATTCCATAAACAACCAGTTAATAACATCAAAATCTATACTTAAACCGTGTTCTGTTTTACCGCCTAAAACCTTTATTACATCTCTACCACTTTGTCCGCCACCAGTAAACCCTCTTCTAAAACTATTATTATTAGAAGTTGTTGGCGTGAAATTAGTTACTAATCCTAATTGAGCATCAGCTGTTACTGCCGTATTATATGTTGTTTCGACTTTATATAATACATAAGAATCTACACCTGAAACTGCCTCTGAATTTGCGCACATCTTTAATCACCTACCTTATTTATTTTATAATTCATTTTATTTACTTCCTCCTAAGCTTTCAGTTAAACGAACCTTGATTGTTCTTAATTCCTTGTTCATATCTTTGAACGCTTCTAATTCATTATCTCGTATCTCTTTTAATACACTTAATATTTCTTCATCCATTTTTTTAAATAAGTCCTCTCATAATCATATAAGCTATAACTATTAATGTGATTGTGTTAATGATATTAACCATTGTTAAAGTTTTTCTAGTCTTATCAGTTACTACATTAAGTTTTTTTAATTCTGTTATTGATTTCTTGAATTGTTCTTCTAAACTCATTAAACTACCTCGTACTTTAGTATTCCTCTAAAATCAATGTTTTGTTGGAACACTTTAGTTCCTTTATGTATATTAGGGGATGTGAGTATCGGACCGGTTCTTATAGGTCTTATTATACCTAATTGTTGCCTCAAGTCCGCCCTATTATTAATGAATAAGCTTCTAATCGCTGTTAAATAATTATTAATATCTTCTATGCTTGTAGCATATACTATTACTGTGAAATCTATATTGTTTTTATTAACGTTTCCGAACCCACCTATCTCAGTTGATACATCTAATATATCAAGTGATATACGAGGAAAATTACTAATCTTTAATTCTGTTTTTGGAAAATCAGGAAATATTTTATCGGTACTGCCTGTATCATAATCTATTACGTAAGCACCTGTTTGTGCTGCAACAAACGTTATCACTCCCGTATCATAATTAATTGAGTAATCATCCCATAAAGTTAAGTCAGCACTACCAACTTCTATGCTTCTAACATTTTTAACAGTGGTTGGAGTAGTTGCTAATGTGTGTGTTGATGTAGTACTAAAAGTTCCTGTATCTTTCTGTGTAGTAACACCTCTTTGAGTTATAGTAAAAATATCGTTATTCCTAACAAGAACTGTTAATTCTTGTTTTATCTTCCAATAATCTATTAAATCATGATTACTCATTGTAAGTGCCTCATAACATTATCTCTTATTATCCCTTTCAGTTTAGTATTAATCGCTGGCCTAATAAATGGTTGTGGCCTGGTTCCAGGATGATGAACTAATTTAACGACTGGTCCACCTTTTCCACCCCAATGTAACGCTTTTTTATTCTTTGGTCTTATAATATGTGGTGGCGTCCCATGCTCAACCATTAAACCATAGTCAGGCATTAATATATTATAACCCCTATCATTCTTATCTACAATAATACTATTCTTTAAATTGCCTGTATCAACGGGACAAGTGGTTACTAATTCATTACGTAAATCGTTAGCGATACCATTAATAAAATTATCAAATCCTGAACTCATTTTTTTAGCTGTTGTCTTAATCTCCATTATCTCTTAAAACACCTCGCCATTTTGTAGAACACAGTTGTTCCGAGTCTACGAGTAATAACAGAATCAACTCTGTAATCCTCACTATCATAAGTGAGTTTATCATCTTTATTAACAGTAACATCAGATTTAACTAATAATACTGCGTCAGCTCCTTGAAATAATCCTTCTTTATCTTGGGCCCAAGAATCAGTTTTTCTAAAGAAAGCACCTGTTATATTAGCAGCAGAACCATCAGTTAATGTTTCGTCACCACCAATATTACTGGTTGTTTTAGTTACTGGAGTTCGAGAAACAGTTTTTCCAAAACCATCTATCATTAACTCATATCCAGCATTAGTAAAATTAATTGACATTCTATTTTAACCTCGTGGTTTACTGTTTATACTCTATTCTGAGAGTTTAACCAAAACTTGCATACCTAATGATTCTAGCTTCAAGCTTGTCTTTTTCTCTCATTAAAGTATCCCAAGTACCTTTAATATTTATGTACGCTTGCCCTATTGTAACTGAGCCTTCAGGCAAACTATACGTTGATGGAATATTATGTGTTCCACCCATTTGTGATTGTAATATGAATATTGCTGCATAAACTTCTGTTAAACGTTTAACTTCATAAGGAATAGGGTAAACCCCGTACCAATAATCAAAAACGTTTAATTGAGCATCAGCACTAGTCCAATAAGATGCTTCAGCATCAGAACTAAGTTTTAATTTACCCATCTTTTTATATTGATATATATAAGATGGAGTAACACTAACACTGTTAATAGCTACACTTACTAAAAGTTGAAGGGGGTACTTATCTAAGAAAATGGTGTTAGTGTCATCTCCATCTCTCAGCTCTTCTGAGACGTGAGGGTCAACTCCTGTATCAATAATTCTGTAAGTACTCGTAGTATCCGGGTTAGTTTTCCAATCAGATTCAAGTGTTAATTTAGTTGCAGTATTATCAATAATTTTTCTAAGTTGGTCTTCACCTGTTCCATCATCAATCCAACAATACATATTAATATAATCATCAGGAACCCAAGTTTTTGTGGCATCATCTAATTCGTCATCGCCACTAGCCACATCTGCTGTGCCAGAATCTTCACTATTCCAATAAGTAGTATTAGTAAGTCTATCAACTACACTTTGAGCTTCTAATATTGCTTGTGTAACATTAGCATCAGATATTTCAGTACTAGTAATACCTGCTACTCTGAACACATCATCTGTTGTACAATACATTTTAACTATTATTATTTGAAAAAAATGCTAGGAATCTAAGAGTTAATGCTGAACCACCTTGTGCTATAGTAAGATTTAATCCTTCATTAGCGAAAAAGAATTTTTCAGCTACATTAGTGAAAACTGTTCCATCAGTACTTTTATTACCAAGACTTCGAGGATGCCAAGTTTTAGCGGCACTACCAGCATTGGCTTGTATCAAAACACTTCCATTATATTCTGAACTAAAAGTTAAATCAGCTCCTGCAGTAACATTATCAATCATTGATATTTTTTCTAAAAAACCAATAACTTTTTTAGTACCAGTAATAACTAAGTCACCACTAGCATCAGTTGTACCAGTTAATTCTATTACTTTCATATTATTACCTCATTATTTTTTCTTTTTTGATTTCTTCTTTCTATTACTAAAATTTCTTTTACCATCATCAACAATATCTTCTACGAAATCTTTAATTCGAGATTTAACAATTGTTTCTTTAACTGATTCTTCTCGTATAATCCTAAGATAAGCTCTACCGTCTTTATCGTATAAAACTTCTGCTTTTTTGTCTTCCATTTATATTTACCTCACTAATATAATTAATAAAAAAAATAAAAAACTAGTCATCTAATTTTTTAGTTCCCCAAACCATTATTCTCATAACATCTGCTGAACCACTTGTTAAAATGATTTTGTTTTTTACGGTTGTATCTACTTCTACTGCTTCAGGTGTGTGAACATCTGCTGCTACAGCGTAAGCCCAAGCCCCAAATATTTGTTCGAACTCATCGAGAACAATCCAATCATCATCTTCAGTGCAAGTAACCCCTACGACTTCCCAAACAAGTCTTACTGCTGTACCTGCATCTGCACCTGCGTCAGCGAAAGAGCCAACAATAGTATACTCTAATTCTTCTGCTCCCATTTTTAATTACTAATGGCTGGAGTACCCCAAACTAGGATTCTCATCACATCAGTTCCTCCTGCTGTTAAAATAATTTTATTATCTACTGCTGTATCTACTTCTACTGCTTCTTGAGTATGGACATCTCCTGAAACCGCAAAAGCTGCTGCTCCAAGAATTTCTTCAAATTCACTAAGAACTATCCAATCCCCATTTTCAGTGCAAGTAACTCCTACAACTTCCCAAACTAATCCAGTTTTTCCTGCACTAGCTGCTGCTGAACCTATCGGTGCACCAACATATGTGTGTGTTAATAATGCTGCTGTCATTTTCTTTTTACCTCATATTTATTTTTATTTTTGACAAATTACTAAACCGTTCACGGCTGTAGTATCACTCCTTGTCATTGTTATCACGTTAGTTGCATAAGTCATAGTTTCTAAAGTATCATCGGAATCAACAAGATTAGATATTAAAACTTTAGTACAATTCGTAATTGTAATAGTATCATTCTGTGCTGCTCTATCTGTAGCTTCTAAATAACCTACAAAGTACCCTTCATTACTTTTTCCGCCAAGCGGACTTATCTCAATAACGGTTGCGTTTACATTCGTCATTTTCTTTTTACCTCATTATTTACTTTTGGCAAACAACTACTCCACTAACATTTGTGGCTGCACTTGTCATCATAGTTATTACATTAGTGGCATACGTCATCGTTTCTAAAACATCAGCTGTATCAATAAGATTCGCTATTAAAACTTTAGTACAATTCGTAATTGTAATAGTATCATTCTGTTTTGCTCTAATAGTGCTTTCAAGATAACCATAAAAGTATCCTTCATTAGTTTTACCACCAAGCGGCATTAATTCAATAACTGTTGCATTTATATTTGCTACTGACATTCTATTTTACCTCTCTATAAAAATATAAAAAAAATAAAAAAAATTATATTTATGCACTAATCTCTGTTATACTTGAACAGAAACCAGTGTTTTTAATAATAAGAGTCTCGTATATTTTAAGTGCGAATTTCTCACTATCATTAGTTTTTGCTAACTCAAAATATGTTAAGTCTTGCAATACTCTCATTTCTACAACAGTCATATCTAAAAAATAAATTGCTTTACTTCCTGATACATTACTCATAAACATACTTGGAATAACCGGTATTGAACCAACCATTGTATGTAATACGATTGTAGTAAATCCCCAAAACACGTTTGCTTCAGCTTTCATATAACCAATTTTTTGAGTTAATAATTTCAATAAATCAGTGTATACACTGCTTGAACAAACTGCTAAGTTAGGTCTTCCACCATCATCAAATGCGTATTGAACTGCTAAGTTAATATCGTCTAAATCAAGTGCTGAAGTATTCTTGTCAACAGTATTAGTTGAACTCATTAAAACAATTATTCCATCATAATCAGTTGCGGTTGAACTAGTGTTACCATTAATAATTGTGTTCTCTTGGTATTCTCTCATCTCTCTTGTTTTTACAAGTACTTCCATTTGTTTTGCATTAGGTGCTCCTGCGTCACTAAATCCGCCCATTGAACCTGCCCCAGGCATCATACCTGATAATACATAACTTGGTTGTGCTGCTACACTTGGTCCTGTTACTCTTCCTACTGCGTAAAAGAACTTGATTGCTGTGCTTCCCCTATCATATGTAGTATTTGTTTCTGCAAGTGAAGCGTCTTCTGCTGCACTAAATGCTCCACCTTTTGCTGTTATTGCATTATAATCTGCGTACATTCCTTGATTAGTGACTCTTGGTATTAATTCAACAATAGGCGTGAACTTTCTTGTCTGGTCAATAACTCTTGGGTCAACATAAACGGGAATCATAGCGTATCCTGCTGTTCCTCCTCCACCTGATGTTGTAGCGTGAGCTTTTAATCCTATTCCGAATGCGTTACTTACTTCTACTCTTCTATCAACTGCTGTGCCTTTTAAACCTGCACTGTCTTGGTACACGGTTTTATTAGTCATACAACCGAAGCTTGAAGCGTATGCAGCATTGGAATTGAATCCGTTACTTATAGCTTTTGTTTCTGCCATATTTTTTACCTCGTAATATTTTTTTTTTATTTGATAGCTTGAAGTGGTGATTTAACAATTGGTGTCTCATCTTTTACTTCAGCGATATCAGTGTTATTAATAGCTTTTAATTGCGGCTTAATTAATTCCTTGTTTAAGGTTTTAACTTCTGCTTTCAATTCTGCTATTTCTGTTTGCATACTTTTTATAGTATCCAATGGTGCTACTTCTGGTTCCACTTTTGGTGTTACCTCTGGTTCCACTTTTGGTTCCACTACTGGTTCCACTTTTGGTTCCACTACTGGTTCCACTTTTGGTTCCACTACTGGTTCTACTTTTGGTTCCACTACTGGTTCCACTTTTTGTTTAATTTCTGGTTCTACCATATTATCCTCTCCTGATTTTAGTTGTTCGTCAAGATATTTTAACGATTTATAAAAACTCTCGGTCATCTTAGCACTCCTACAAATAGGATTACCAGTTATTGCTACATTGAATAATTCTAGACCTTTAACTAATGTGACTTGTACTCCATTAATGAAATCCGTCGCTCTATCAGTAATCTTATAAGCTATACTAAAAGCATCTAAGAAACCATCTTTAACACTTTTCCATATTTCTCCGAACTTACTATGAGCTTTATTAAGAATACACTTAACCCATAATCCTGTATCATTCATTCCTGCATCAACAATTTTACCTACAGGTATATCTGCGTCACCAGTGAATGTGCCGTGTTCAACATCTAACTTAATATTACCATTCTTGATTTGGGTAACCATATCAGACATTGCTTCTCTTGTAACTATTTCGTGTGTTCTATCTATTTCATCAGTGGAAATGTATCCTTTAACATAATATTCTTTATTTGATTTGCTTCCTATTTCTTCATAATTTAGAAAGTTTGTTACAAACTTAAATGATTTCGTTTCCATATTATCACCTATTATTTTTAATCTTTTTAAATGTATTTTATTTTTTTATTATATATATCCTTCTTTTTTCATTAACTTAATATCTTTAACTGTTTTTTTACTATGGCACGAACCACATAATATTTGTAAATTGTCTAATTTATGTTCTTTACATATACGATATGGCATTATATGGTCACAATATAAATCTTTTTTAGATTGGTGAACTCCACATTTTACACATTTAAAGTTATCTCTTATTAAACATTTTTTACGTAACAACATAAATTGTTTTTCTTCATACCATTTCTTAGTAGGAGACATTTTATTCCAAGGGGTTTGATTCCACATACCATTTTTTCCTCCTTTATGAATATCTGATTGTAATTTTTTATATTTTTCTGTTTTCATAGTTTTTCTTAAATTGTCTCTTGATGATTTATAATTTAACCAGTTATCAATTTTAATTCGTTTATTAGCAATTTTTCTAGCTTTTTCTGTTATTTTATATTTATCTCTAATACCGACTTTGTATTCATAATGCATTTGACAACTAGCATTACATACCTTATTTTTTACATGTTTTCCACACCATAAACATTTATTCATTTTTTCACCTGAGTAAAAAGGACGGTTGTTCTACATTGAATATGAAATGGTGGAGCGTCAAAATTTTCTCCACTAGTTTTATCAATAAATTTTGCATCAATAGGAATAGCTTTTTTAGGAGTACCATATTTTGAATTCATCCTTTGACATATAGGGGATGTTCTATTATCTAAATGTACACTAACAAATTTCCTTAAATCTAGTCCTGTTTGTCTTGCACTATCCAAGTGCCCCATATTTTGAGCTCTGTTCATCTCTGTTCTCGCTATTACTCTCGCTCTATCTTCAGCTACTCCCATAACCTTTTTTATTCGTTCTTGAATCTTACTTATACTTTCAAGATTCATAAAGCCACGCTGTAACTCACTTCTAAGCTTATCCGCGATATCATCATTCATTCCAATAATATTATCAAAACTGTATTTTTGTAAAAACTGTAATCGCTCACTATCCCTAGTAAAATTTAAATCAAATTGTTGTTCTGCCTCATCGATTCCCTTATCATAACCTTTCTTGATTTGTTCAAAAACTGTTCCTGATAACACATTAATATTAAGTATTTTAACAAACTTATTAATTAAATCCGTTATTATTGATTTAGTTTCGACATCGAGTATCATTCTATCTTATCTAATTCTCCTTTTTTATATTGATTAAGAGCACTCATTAATTCTTTCGTCCTACTTTTTATTGCTGTGACTAACTCTTTCTCTAAAGGATTATCAAAACTTTTCGTTTCAACCTCTTTTTTCTCTTTAAATTTTTCTTCTTTTTCTTCATTACCAAAAGAATTATTGAAACTGTTTTGTTGTTCAAACTTATCCGTTTCTTTTTGTTCTTCTTCCTCTTTCTCTTTCTTTAATTCTTCAATATCGATTCCTTCTTCTTTAGCAACCATTATTGAAGTTTTTAATCCCATATTAATCTGCATTTGTAATAATGAATGTCTCTTAATATCCTCATCTAAATCGTAATCATCCCATTTGAACTCTAAGTTATCAAACGCATCCTCTCCCCATTCAGCAATAATTTCTTTATCCATATGATATTTTATTAATGCAAGCATTGGTTTAACTGCTTTTCTTTTATATACTGCTGATTGTGCTTGACTAACCGCTTTATTACTATCTTGTGTGAACCCCATTTCGTCAGGTGTCACCCCAAAACAAGACCATACAAGTTTAGTGAACCATTCTTGTTGCTCCAATATTTGCATAACTTTAGGTTCTAATTGAAAAGGAGTAAACTTTGCTTCTTGATTAATAATAGGGTACTTAAACCCTATTTTTCTCATAAACCCGGTTACCTTATCTTTAACCTTGAATTGTGAATCAAATCTTTCCCTGAACGCTCTTATCTGATCTTTATTAGCACCGAGTAATTGTATTATTCCTTCAGGCATATTACTATTCATATAAAAATCTAGGTTATAATTAGCCCCGTACACTAATGTCATAATAATATCAGCGAGTATTTGTATAGGAGATAAACCATAAACGTTATTGCTTTGAGGATTCATCATTAAATAAATAACTTCTCTTCTACCGAATGGTACAGGTAACGCCATAGCAGTTGTTCCATACTGAAAATAAGCAGCAGCTTCTTTATAAGCTAAAGAGTATTGATTAAGTCTAGCAGTCCAATCAGGGCTTTGAGGCGTTGCTACATAATTAATATTCATAGGTTCAACATATTCTGCTCTATTACCTAAGTAACCATAAATGTCAGGGTTCATTAAGAAGCTTCCACCATCTCTAGCGAATAATTCTACTAATTGAAGTTTTTTATTAAACACTTTAATTATTACTCCACTGTCTACTTCGCAAATATCTTTAACTGTTGCTCTAAGAATGTGTTGAACACTTTCTTTGTTCTTATTGGGATTGTCTAAGAATTTTTTGATATCCATTATTACTTTGTCGAGTTCAGGTGTTGGCTCGGCTTCTTCTTTGTAAACGATATCGTAATGTGTACTTGCTGCTTCATCAGCAAGAGTTTTCACTACCCCGTACACGTACGGGTTCTTTGCTAATTGCCTAATTAATGGTATGTTTTCTTTTCTTGGATAACCAAATGGTGGCTTGTATAAGAATTCTGGTATATACGCTTTATGTATACCATCACTTTCTTTTACGCTGACATCTCCAATGTCTCGTTCTTTAACCTCAGCCTTTTTACCGAATCCTAAAAATCCCATTCTTTATTCACCTGCATTGTTTTTGTTCAAACCCTATCTTACCTTTCTTAATGAATTCACACTCATACTTTTTTCTTGTGTGATTATAATAATAATTAATAGCGAAACCAAAAGAGCTATAAGTTTGTATTTTATTTAAAGTATCAATATACTTCTTTTTTTGTTTATCAATCGCTTTTAATTCTCTTTGTATATTAAAAAGGAATTCATCCTCAGTTATAACTTCTATTTTATCATCTATTGTTTCTGTTTCAACCATTTTGTATCATAAATTTTGCCTTCTAATTCTCCTTTTCTTCCTGTGTGTCTAAACGTGAAAACACGAACATTCTTATCTTTATGCACGTTCATAACATAATCATAAGCTCTTTTTAATTGCCTTGCCGCTTTATGATTAAGTCTTGGGTTTCCTTTAACTTCGTGAAGTATGAAATAATATTTATTTATTTTTTTAATGTGTTTAAATTGAACTAAATCAACTTCACCTATTGTCTTATTATAAGTTACGCCATAATTAACATGACGACCTATCAAATCCCATTGATACTTTCTTTCTTTTAATTTATAATACTCATTATCAACAATGTTCTCATGCTTCCTATAATACTTATCCATTTTCATATTAATTGTATTACTAATAATACTATTCCTGCAATAACTGTTCCAATTATTCCTATTGTTACTTTCTCAACCCATTTATTAGCGAATTTTCCATCAAGAGAATCAAGTTTTTCAAAAACTTTATCAAAATCTTTTCTTTGTTCTTTACAATGACTTGATAATTGTTTATCTAAATTCTTTATTTCTATCTCCAAATTACTCAACCTCTCAATATCTTGTCTTTCCATTATTATTCAACCGTTTTAGTTATTATAAAATCTATATCAACACTTTTATCAATATTTGATGAAGTGAAAAGAATTTTTAGTTCACCAATATAATATTTGTTTGGTATATTACTATCAGTTGCTGATATATCTATTGTTAATATTCCTGTTGCAGCATTTGTTTTATCGAATACTCCATCAGCTTTTGTTATGAATTGTGTTCCACCATAATCGCTTACTACTGTGAACGTGCAAGTTGTACTGCTACAATCCACTGCTGCACTAGCACTATCTGTTACAGTGAATGTTATCGTTTTTGCTTCTCCTTGTTTCATTGTTAAACTAGTCATATTTTATACCTCTACACAATTATTATTATCGCACCTGTATTGAGCTCCCCAAACACCTACCATATTAGTATTATTTATTGGTTCTTCTTGAATAATCGTGTCATCAACTATTTCTACCCAACCACTACGACAATAATCCCAATTACTTTTTTCAATATTAAGATAACACCTAGTACCTTGCCCACTTGATAATCCTCCATCACACTCCATTATACTACTCTCTACTTCACAATAATACTGTGTTGTATCAAAAAATGTGGGCGTTACCATACTTATTAATATGATTCCGATTGTGATTAAACTATTTATTCCTACCGTTTTTTTATCTACCATTTTATATTACTCCTAAGTCTTGTTTACACCACGAATAAGTATTATCTTTTTCGCATAATTCTTTTCTTATTAAATCATTTTCTTCTTGTAATGCTTTTACACTCTCCGTTAATAATGTTATCATTGCTCCTAAGTCTCGTCCTTCTTGTTCTACCAAAGTTACTTCTTCCACTATTCTTGTTCTTGTTTCATTATGGCATTCTAGTAATGGTTCTTGATAATTAATATTTTTACATTCTTCTATTATTACTTCTTCACATACTTCATATATTACTTGTTTTGGTTCATAAAATGTTTTGTTCTCCACCTTTATTGTTTCCCATTCAGTTCTTGTTTCATTATAACAACCTTCTTTTGGTCTTGTTCCTATTTTCATAATATTATTACAAACATAATTATAATAAGTGTTTTCTCCTTTTTTATATTCACATTGTTTTTCTTCATAAAAATAATCTTCATACACTGTTATATTATTACATTCTTCTTTTGTCTCATTTATCATTATTGTCTCACATATTTCTTCTTCATATGTTTCATTAATATAATTTCTTATTGGTTCTTTATAACTTGCTTTTGCAAACTCTGGCATGGTTGTATGATTTATTTCTCCATTACTTGACTTTATTTTTATTAACTCTTTTAATGCTTCATTACTTGTTCCATTCCATCCTTTTGTTCTATCTATAAATCCTTCAGCACTTACATTTGCTTCAAAATATCCACTTATTCCAGATGTACTTCCCACAACTTCTAAAGGATAACTTGGACTCGTTGTCCCAATGCCGACATTGCCAGAAGTTGCATTAACAAACAATTTACCACTATTCACATTCACATCCAAAGAAGTAGAAGTAGAAGTAGAATCATTAGTCCAACCAGCACTACTACTTGCACCACTAACACTAGGCCAAGCAACCTGGCAATCACCGTTTAAGCAGATTTCTGGAGCATATAGTTTACCTGATGAATCGCTAACATTAATTGAACCATTTACATCTAACTTACTACTTGGGCTCGTTGTCCCGATGCCGACGTTGCCAGGATTTGTTATTGTCATTTTTGCGTATGCAGGGTCACTACCATCTATTCCAAGAGAAAAGTGTAAATCTAATAAGTTGTCTACTCTTCTTTCTGCTAATATTCCTGCATAATAGAAAGAATTATCAGTATTGGCAGAAACTTTAAATTTCAATCCTGCATAATTGCCATCCACACCACCACTTTGTATTGGTAATAGGGTATTGGGTGAATCATAAATATGAAAAACACCATTCGGCGTTGATATTCCTATTCCAACATCACTTTTTAAAATAAAGCCATCAGCTGCATTTGTGCCAGATGGGTCGCTAACAGGCGTTGTTGGCGCAGAGTCAAGCGTGAAACCATAAGCGTCTATTATTTGAACTGAACCCCTAAAGTATTGTCCAAGTTTCACATACACATCAACATTAGTTGTTCCAACACCATTATCATCCCATATTATTGTTGGCTTACTGGCAACATAATTTCCATAACTATATTGCCAAGCATTATACTCATCATCAACATTTCCAATAGATACAGCAGCACGAGTTATATCAGTTGCAGGGTCACCATAACCATTTTGCCCAATTATTTCTAATCCTACCCGTGCACCCGCTCCATTAAGATTGCCCAATAAATAATAATAGATATCATTACCTAAATTATATTGTAATGGCTGAAATGCATTTGCCTTTATATTTCCTGCAACATCCAACGTAGCCTCAGGGCTCGTTGTTCCGATGCCGACATTGCCAGAAGTTGCATTAACAAACAACGTATTCGTATTTATTGTTAAATCATTAGCACCCAAATCTATATCTTGATTAGCCCCAGTATAAGGAACATAACCATAAGATTCAATACTATCATTAATCATTGTCTGATTTATACCAGTGCAAGTAATAGAATCATTCAATTGTGTAATATAAGTATTAGGTGGACAACTAACAGGGTAAGAACTTAATTTACTCCAAGATAAACTACTAATTTGTGAATCAGAAAGACCTGTTATATCACTTGGTGAACCAAGAGAATCCCAGTAATCAGATGAGTTAACATTTAAGTCTCCTTCACTTGAAGTATCAATTTTTAAATTTATTAATGCTGCTTGTGTTGCATTATTAGCTGCTTGAAGATTCTCCTCTGTTGTTAAATCAGCCTCTGTTGCATAACTAAAACCAGTTATAAGATTAGTAATCCAAGTACTATTTATTATTAACACGTTACCTGAATCAAAGAATTGTGTTAAATTAAATGAGGATACACTAGCCCAAAGAGTAGCAATAGATGCTGTACCTGTTAAAGGGCCAGTAAATGAAGTACTAGTAATACTAGTAGCAGAACCAATAGTTCCTAAAGAAGTTATATCTGTTGGTGAATTTAATAAATCCCAATAATCACTAGCATTAACATTTAAATCTGATTGTGAAATCTCACTATCCCAATAAGTACTAGAATTCACGTTAAGTAAAGAACCATTAAGGTCAGATTCGTTAAGATTAGTTAATAATGAGCCATCACCAATAAAGTAATCAGATGTGGCATTACTAATATTATAAATATTATACTCATTATGATTAACATTATCATAAACACCACTATCAGCTATAACAAAAACTGATAACAATACAATCATTATTATTAATATAAACTTTTTCATTTTAGTTTAACCCCAATCGGCTTTTTTACTACCATTAACAAAAAGTTCAACTTTACTCGTTGAACTATTATATATAAAATAAGTGTCTCCACCACTTCCTTCAAAATTTACTTTTTGTCCAGCAGTTATAGATACTGAATTAAGCACGGCATCATCATTAGGTTGAACTGAACTATCCGCTAAGTCTAAACTCGCATTTGTGCTAACATCAAGCTTTGTTTCATCAATAGTTCCATCTTCAATATATTTACCTTTTATTTTAGCCATTTTTTATTCCTCCCTCTTTCAACCAGTTTTCAGAGTTTTAACATCGGTTATAATTTAATTTAATATGTATATGAAACTATTAATTTGTCAGTATTTGCTAATAATGAAGCAAGTCCTAAAGTAACCCAATTAATTCTTTTAATATTAGACCCATCAGTTATAATAGTAAAATCTACCCCATACTCTTGTGGTATTCCTCCAACAGGACAAATTCCAACAGCTGTTGCATTTTCAGGAACTTGTGCTAAATCATCATTGTAACCATTTGAAATATCTGTTGCATCAAGAGTAATAATTTCAACTATTCTAATTTTATCAGAAGATGCTGCTTGAAAAGTTGGTGCAACTCCTATTCCACCACTTGTTAATACATACCCTGTTGTTCCAACTCCCACAGTTGCTGCAACCCCTGCTGCACTCCAAGTAATTAATTCTCCATCTGTCCCATTTGCTAAGTCTGCTACATCAATATTAGATATTGCGTTACCTGTGCCATTTGCATCAATTGTTTTATTAGTAAGTGTTTCTGTACCATCAGATGTAATATATTTACTATCAGCTACTGCTTTAGGCGTAACCATTTTAACATTATCAGAACCAGTATTTACTTCTGCACCTGTAGCGACTACTTCATCACCACTATTAGTTCCAGAAGTATTTCCTAAAACTGTTATATCACTTGAAGTTACAAATTTTGCATCTCCTATGGTAACATCATCTGTATCATCTGTTGATTTATCAAACACATTTGCTAATAATAAACCACTATCTGCAATTAATTTTCCAGTTGTTCCATCAAATGTGGCTAAATCTGTACTAACCGCGCTTGCTGGGCCTATAACTGCTCCATCAATATTAACTTGTAAAACATCCCAATAAGCTCCAACTGTTGCTTGATCACCACTTGCCGTACTATCTGCTGTGCAAATAAACATGTCTCCTACTTCTACAACTACTCCTGATGCTCCACCTATTTTACCAGCCACACTTACTTTATAAGTATCTCCTGCATCTGCTGCCGGATAATTTGGGGTACCAGAACAATCTGTTGCTCCTTTGTAAACCATTGCATCTGCTGCTTTTATTATATCATCAACATATTTCTTATTTGATAATTGATAGTCTGTAGTTGGTGCGGATGAAGGTGATATTGGAAAACTACCAAAAGTTTTAATACCATTTACTGTTTCATTACCACTATTTTGTACAGATGTATCTGCTAAATCAAGTGAAGTATTAACGCTAACATCAAGCTTTGTTTCATCAATAGAGGAAGATTTAATATCTGCACTAATTTGTTGTCCAGTTAATGATAAATCAATTTCTGTAGTGTCTGTAACTGTGATATCCCCAGTGTTTGTTCCTGATAAATTACTTAGTTTAGTAATATCTGCTGCCGTAACAAACTTATTATCCCCTTCTGAAATATCATCAGTATCATCACTTGTATGATCAAATATGTCTGCACCAATACCTATGGATAATGTTTCGTTTCCGCCACCATTATTTTCTGTTAAAGTTGTTTTTCCAGTAACTATTACTAATTTTCCATTAAGATAACCTGGCGTAGTATCGTCAGCACTAACTTTCACGTCATGAGCTTCAGTAGTATCTGGTGCCACCCATGTAAGCTTATCTGTTGAATCTTTATATTCTAATAAATATCCATCACTAGGTGAGTTAGATATGTCTAATTTTTCTTCTGCGATAGTATCATCAGTTATGTATTTTCCTTTTAATTTTGCCATTTTTTTTATTTACCTCATATATAAAATATTTTTAATTTATCCCCTTCTTCTAGTAATGATTGTAATTCATAAGTATTCCAAAAAATTTGGTTTCCACTAACACTATAATCAATACCTTGTTCTGCTTTTATACCTATGTTATCCACAAATACTCTTATACTTTGATTATCATTTATTATACCAACAAGCTCAACATATTTGTTTGAAATATTAGTAGCATCTAAAGTAAATAATTCATATTTATCCCCACTATTACTTAATTCATTCCACGCAGTAGATCCATCACCGAACTTAAAATTGCCAGTATCAGTTTCATAACCCATTTCCCCACTTGCCAGAATAGGATTTGTATTAGTCCAAGTAGTTGCTGTTCCCCTTCTTATCTGTATTTGATAAATCGTCATTTAAGGACTTCCCCCACTCACTACTGTTCCAGTGGTTGCGGGTGAACCACCATCAATAGGAGAACTTAACACACTTATTTCAAGAACACCAACATTTATTGGTATACTTAAACTAGAAATACTGATATCTACATTTATATTATCATCTGCCATTTTTAATAAATTGTTTTAAGGACTTCCACCGTCAACAACTGTATCACCAAACGCTAGTTTTGATGATATCACGATATTATATGAGTTTAATGATTCAGTAACACTATAAGTGTTAATGGTTGGAATAATAGTGTAATCGTTTAGTGATGCATTAATATTTATGTCATCTACCATTTTAAATGTACATATTATCACTTATATTTTTTAATCTTTTTAAATGTATTTTATTTATAAAATAAAAAAGAAAGAAAAAAAAAGTATTATTTGTTACGTAATACTTCAGGCACAGCTGCACTAATCTCTTTAATCTGATTCTTTAACATTGCTAAATCTGCTTTAACCATTTTCATTTGGTCTTCAAACTTGTCTTTATCCATTAATTTCTTAGCTGACTCAAACTTTTCCAATAATTCTCTTAGTACTGGTGTGTCATCAACATCTAGTTTACCAATATCTTTTTCAAGTTTATCTTTTTGCATTATTGCTTGATTCTGCCTGAACTTTAATTCCTTATATATATCTCTTAACTCTTCTGGTTTATACCCTTTCACTGTTATTAAATCATTTGGTTTATCTATTGTTTGCAGTTCAAACCTGTTCTTACTTATCTTTTTTAGTTTTCTATCAACTACCATTTTTTAGTACCCCACATATATTTTTTGGCCTATATGGCCCAGTTGTATAGTATTATCTATATAACCCTTAATCTTTGCTTTCTCACATCTCTTACTGAAAGCCCAATCCTCACTCAATAATATTTTGTTATCAATGAAACAATTAAAGAACCCGCATTCTTTAAGTGATTCACTAGTCTTATAAGTTGGAATATCTATTCTCTCCTTTAATAAATCAAAAGTGTTCCTCTTAATAAGAATCATACCTGTCGGTATAAAACTAGCAGAACTTACTTCTTCATCGAAATCATCGGGGTTACCAGCCCATCGCTTCATAGTATTCTTATGCACATAATTAGCACCTATTAATTGTTTATCACGACTAAGTAATTGTTGTAATACTTCTTTCTTAAATATTATATCACTATCAATCATTAATAAGTAGTCATAATCGCTTCTTAAAAACTTGTTCGCTATCGTGTTACGTGCTCGTTGTATAAGACTTTCGCCGACTAAGAAACAAATATGTAAATCTACTTCTCCTCTACTCATCTCATGCTTCATTAACTCTAATAAACAAAGAGCATTCATTGCTTCCACGTTCCTATGTACCGGGATATAACAAAGAACTCTTATCTTAGTCATACGTTCACCCTTGTCACTTTTAGTTTTCCCCTATCAATCAACACTTTTATATCATTCTTTAACCTATCCTGCTCAATTAATCTCGCTAAATCCTCTAATAATATACAATCCTTTTCCATCTTATATTCCTCCTCGTATAATACGAAACCTTAATATGTATCCACAAGTCCTACATTTAAGTTTTAAAATATTACCATTAAAATAAATCCTGTAAGACCCGAATGAGTGTGTCTTATTCGTTTTGCCTTTACCACAACTCGGACAACTTAATATTTTATACATACTATCCATTTTTAATTAATAACTCAACCCTCCCAAAATCTTTACCAATCCATCACGAACTGATTAAGATTATGTTTTTCTAAAACCATACCAATCGCTATTGGTGCATCAGCGTGTATTCCAACCTCCACTATTTTACCATCTTGCAAAGCAAACGTTAATAACTCATCACATAACTTTAATGTTAATTCCTTATCAGCATCAGTCTTATATGGTAAAACAATTGTTTGATTCTCGAACTCAACAGCTAACCTCTTAATCATATTAGTCTTACTAATACTATGACGCTTATCCTGAAACTCTTTCTCAGGCGTGACCTTAGCAGCTGTATCACTAGAACCAGTCCAAATAAGGTAATAAGGGAAATCGTAATGATACAATTCTTTACTCATACCTTTAATACTATTTTCTTCCATTACGCAACAATCATAATTATTAAGTAAATGTAACTGATTAATGTAATCGAATTGTTGAGTAGTGCTCATACCTTTCTTATACACTAACTTGTTAAGAACCTTTTTATCACCGATTATTATTTCTGCGAACGCGGAAGAGTCACTAGTGACTCTATCCCCGAACGCGAAGTCAACCCCTAAATACTTCACCCCTTTTAAAGAATCATCATCATAAGACCGCTCAATATCAAAACATTTCCTTAACCACTCCATCTTAATCAAGCTCGCCTCGTTCTCAATAGGATTATTAAGATATTCACTACTAAACCCTACACTACCTAATTCTCGTCTTTGAGCTTCTAACTTCTCAACACCCCAGAAATCACCCCATAATAAGGAATCCTTCACTATCTTACCATTCTCTATCCTGCACGCCTTATAAATTTTGCCATGACACTTCTTAATACGCTTAGCGAGTAACGAATCCCAATGCAGCATTGTCCCAATCATCTTAAACACTGCCCCAACCTCGTTACTAAGACTAGGCAATATTTGTTTAACAAGTTTCATATAATCCTTGTATCTAAGGTCAGGATTAATAACTCGTTCATCATCATCAATATCATCACCTATTATGAGGTCAGGTCTTTGATTAAGGTACTTGAATCCTCGAATATTATTATTAAAAGATACTGCTTGTATTCTAACATTATTAATATCTATCATATCCTCCCTGTTCTTACCTGACGCTTGGTCTAACACTTTTCTAGGCGTTAATTTACCGTAAACCTCATGTAGTTTCTCATTAGTCTCGAACTCTTTTCTTAATGGTTCTACGAATTGAACAGTTTTCTGATAATTCTGACTCATATATACTATGTACTTCTTTTTCTTATTAGCTATTAACCAACTTACATAGAATAATCCTGTCACCGTGCTTTTAGCGAATCCTCTTGGCGCAGCTAATGCCCCGCTTTCAGGTCTTAATAAGAAATCGTATATCTCGTAATGGAATTTGGGTGTCTTGGTTTGCATTGCGTGGCCGAAGAAGTAGTACGCGAATGTGTCTATGTTCTCAGAGTAACTGAATATACGCTTTAGTATACTAGAATACTGTTTAGGTTCTACATTGTTTAATACTTTTTTCAGGTCTCTAAGTGTTACTCTCAATATATCCTTTAATCATTGCCGTCTGGCCTTACTCATAATATAGTATATATAATATATATATTATCTCTTATAACTTTTTAAGTTTAATCTTACCACTCGTTAAGTACTCCCCAATATGATAATACTGCATATACTCAGGACCATTAACATACTTATCTGTGTGTAATAAGTGTTTACCACTCTTATTATATGATTTACTTTGTCGCATCTCGTTCATTAACATATTAGTGAACTCAATGTAAACATCGTCGTGTGAGCAAACAGTTAATACAATATTCTTCATTAATCTTAGTACTCCTATGCTACCATTTCCTTTTTCATAAAAATTTATTCTTTTTGATGAACTTTTCACTTCTAAATACTTTGACCAAGTCTTTAATGCTTTCTCGTATGCTTCATCGAATTCTTGTAAACCCTTATTATGCCATTTAATCGTCTTATATTCTCTGACTAAGTGTTTTCTTAGTAATCGTTCTAGTAATAGTAGTATTGGCATAAACATTTTGTATTTGAACACGTAATGCATCCACGCCGCTTTCTTATTGAACTCGTATAATGTTTTGTCTTCATACATGTTTTCTCCTATACTCGCTGTCTTGTATTCTTCTTTGTTTATATGCTTGTTTTTACCGGGTCTGGTCTTAATGATTCTGTTTAGTATGTTTTTGTATGATTCCATTCTTTTTATTTCTTATTATTATATATTAATACTATTATTGTTATAATTTGAAGTATTATCATAACAAATAAATAATTACATATTTCTATAAATATATTTGTCATATTATTTTAGGCAGGATACCCACTAAGTTATTAGTGGGAAGAATGCCGTCCTCTTTTTTGAAATCTTTGAACTTTATCTTAAATATTAATCTCTTCTTATATTTATTTAATAATACAGGCTCAAATTTCATTACGAAACCTTCAGGTTTTCCCCCTGAACCTTCTTTAATTAAAGTTTCTTTAAATTCGTTTAAGTAATATCTACAATCATGATAACAAACTTCTTTTATTTCTTGCAGTATTGGAACTAAATTTAATTGATTATCAATACAAACTTTTTTAACATATTCAAAATCTTGATATGCTTCTCCAATTCTTATATCGAACACTCTAAAATTCTTTTCTTTGGAATAAATGCCCCCTTTTTGTATTCCAGCACCATAACCTTCTCCATAAATAATAATAGTAGAATTTACATCTTTAAAATACTCTTTTATTTTATGGGTATTAACTTCACTTAAACAATCCATATATTGCTTAGAACTTTTATCTTCTTGATTTAAAATAAGGTTTCTTGAACCTATATGAATTTCCCTTTTTCCCTCTTCATTAGGTTTTGTAATAATAATTCTTATATTTGTTCCATTAATCTTTTCAGTCAAAATCCATCTACCTTTTGGTAATTCTTGAGATAATTTTGGGGTATTTATGAAATTATCATCCTTCTTAAAAGGACTACTAAATTTAACAAACTTTGTAAACTCATTCAATTCGTTTATATCTATTTCTTTCACCATTTTTCTTTTATTTTTTGGAAACTACCTACTTTAGTGGGTAGAGCATTTTATTTTATTTCATCCCCCATTAACTTATTAATTTGCTCATCCAACTCCTCATTACGAGCCGTTAATTGTTCCGGCGTAACCTCAACATTAATGCTTAAAACCTTATGCTTCTCACCAAACTTTGCTTTATGCAATTTAATACCGAGGTCGATAACATCTTTTAACTCTGTTTCAGGCAACGATTTCTGCAATCGATAAGTGAGTTCTTGCAAGTATATAATGTCTGCTTCAGGATCAATGATTCGTGCAAGAAACCATTCTCTATCCTTTGACGTCACGTAACCTTTACGTTTTAACCACGAAATCTTTCTAGCCATACTCTTTTTAGGACTACGACTTAATCCGCCTTTTCTTGTTATCGCTCGTACTTCTTCTGGCGTTCTTTGATTTAGTGGTATCATTCCTTTGTTTAATGTCATTTTATATTGTTACATAATTGTTATATACCATATTAATATAGACTTTCCCATATTAATATACTATTTTAGTTTTTCTCCTGCCTTTTTCTTTTGGCTTAATTTCATTTTTAAATCACTCCAAAATGGATTAATAATAATCGTACTAAGCATACAAGTCCATATATAGTAACACAAGCTAATAAAAAACAAAATGCTCCGAATATCCAAAATCCCTTTTCCATATCCATTTTAATTTTAATTACCTAAAATAATAACTTTTCATCATCCTTAGTAACGCCTAATTTATATGCTAATTCTGTATATTTTTCTATATCAAGCTTTGTTTGCTCTTCATGAACAACAATCATATTTTTCAATGCTATTAAATTACCCATATTAGCTTTATATATTACCATTTTTGTTTCTATAGCTTCTTCAATTGCTCGTTCTTTTGCTCTACTACATGCTTCTTTTTCTAATTTTGTTATTGGTTTTTCCATTTTATTTATTATCCTCTATTTTTTCACCAGCAATCTTCATTAACGCATAACTAACATTTATATATAATTCTCTATGTGAAATACATATAGTAAAGTCATCTTCTCTATACTGTATTGGTTCTACCATACACATTCCAGCAGGATTAACACTTATTACTGTTCCTTTACGTACCCATCCACCCATAGCGAAATACACTTCTGTTCCTATATCCCATATTAAATTACAAGAATTTTTTAAACAACCAAACCACCAAAAATCTTTAGCGTGTTTTTCTTGTTCTATTATTTCTTTTTTCATTTCTGCCCATTGTTTTTTAAAATTTATTTCTTTAGTTTTTTTCATCTTATCCTCTTATATAACTTAACCAATTAGGTTTGATTAATAACCATATAATCTTTAGCTTATCTTTGAATGAATACTCATAACTTTTATCTTCGTTTATACCTTCAATTGTCTTAATCATATTCATAACAAATCCTTTTTATCAACCATGGCCAAAGCCATCACCAAAGCCATAACCATCGCCAGAGCCAGAGTCAGAGCCAACATTATTATTTACTGCTCCCATACCTTTACCGCCTTAATAGACTTCTCAGCAATTACAGAACAAGGAATAACCTCAATAACTTCTTTCAAATCAGTTTCTTTAACAATCTGAGCAAACTTACAATCACTTGGTTTCTTAGTTCCATCATTAGCTAATTGAGATAAACTATTAGCACCATCCCAATACCAAATCCTTCTACTATCATAAATCGTTGCTTCTTTACCTTTAATATTTCTATTAATTAATCCTGCAAACACGCCTGCACTATATGTTCTTATAATACAATATGTCATTCCTTTGGGTTTCTTGTTTTTAACTTCTACTATATCTTTCTTTTTTTGTTCTAAAACTTTGGTTAATTCATCAAAGTTTAACTTATTTAAATCAATTACTTTTTGTTTTTTTACCATTTTATTTATTTCCTCCATAACATTTTCTTTTATTCACCTATTAATTATAAATGTTCATAAACTGGGAATAACTGCAAAGTTCTTTTACGCATCATTCATTTTTAGTTTTCCTCACAATATTTTATTACTTCTTGGCTTAACTCATTGGTTCCTGATGATGGCGGTCTGAGTTTCACATTGCCATACTTCTTGTTTTCCCATTTAGTGTCTCTCATTTTTTATTCACCTATTAATTATAAATGTTGGATGTCAGACTCGAACTCATCTCAGGTCATGTACCAGTGTAATATTGAGTTTATACATATCACCTACCCAACATAAATTTATTTTCCATATTTTTTGTATATTCTGTACGCCTTGATTATATCGTGTAATTCAGTGTTTAACTCACTGATTTGGTCTTGTAAATTATTAATTATTTCTTGTAACTCCTTTTTTGTCTTATATTTCGCGTCTATTATCATTGTTATTACTTGTAATAATTGTTGTATTTATAAATTTTCTTATACTATAATATATATGTTTTTGTTATATACTTCTTACTTCTTCAAATAATTGTTTTATCACACTTAATTTCTTTTCCAATACATATTATTATCATCATAAATATATAAATCTGAAAACATATCATACTGTTTATCATCACAAGAACCCATTAAATCTTGAAAATTAATATTTATTAAATCTATAGGCCTCCAATTAAAACAAAATTCTATAATCTTTTTACTATTACTTCTTGAACCAGTAAAAACAAATTGACAAATATCAGCATAAATACTTCCAAATTTTTTAATATTATGATATATTGCTCTATTTGACATTCTACCATAAGTAGGAGTAGAAAAAAAGTCGTCCTTTGTACAATCAATTATAATAAGAACATAAGCATTTTTATCTCTTGCACGTTCCATTTCTTTAGCAAACCTTTTAGTGCTTTTTCCACCAGACATAGTAGATTTTAAATCATTTTTTGATTTTCTTTCAAAAACAACCCCATTATAAAAATTTGCTGATTTATAATCACCAAAATTAAGTCTTTTAAACACACAATTCTTAAAATTATACGGTTTCTTTTCATTACTATCAATAATTATTTTTAACATATTATTTATTTGCTTACCTTTTATTTTATCTTCTAAATGGTATGGAACATTTGCTTCTTCACATGCGTCTCCTAAACTACTAAAAAATTGGTATACTGATTGTTTTGTTAAATCTGTATGTTTAAATAATAATTTCCAATTTATTTTTATTTTTGTTTTTTCAAATGTTTCTTTTATTTTTTTAATAACATCTTTCTTAAAATGTTTTCTTGAATTATGTTGCCCTAAATTAGGAACATTTGCTAGTTTACATGCTTCTGTAAAACTTCCAAAATAAGAATGATATAATTGAAAACTTAATTCAGTATTTTCTTTTACCATTTGTTGTGTTACATATCCTTTATATTTTATATGTAAATTTTTAAGTTGTTGTAATAAAAAATCTTTTTTATATTTTTTTTTAACATTAAAAGTTTTAAAATCTTTTCTTTCACTAAAATCTTTACTCATACATTTCATTGAACAATATACTGATTGTAAATATTTTTCACCTTTAAACGATATTAATTTTTTACATACTTTACAATGTCTTGGATAATATTTATAATAATATTCTTCAATAGAGATTTCAGGATGTTTAAATCTTATATGTATGTTACGACCTCTACTATTTTTAAATTCTTTTCCACATATTTTACATTTATGTTGTTCTTTCATTCTTTCCACCTGTATAAACAATTTGGTGTTAGTACTATGTCTTTATCATTCTTTGTCTCATTATTTAGTCTCTTACATATTTCTGGTCTATCATTATAATGTGAGCATAACCCTTTATTGTTTAACCATTCACATTGATTATGTATTTCTAAATTGTCACCGTCCCATTTGAACTCGTTTACTGGTATTCTTAGTATTCCGTGAACGTATTCGCAACCGTGTAATCTATAATATTTTTGTCTGCTTATTGATAGTTTGGTCGGAAATAATATTTTTCTTCCTTTCACTGGTTTGAATTGTTTAGCATTGCTTATCGTGAATGTTTTACAGCATTCACTGTGACAATGTTTTAGCCAGCATAAGCAATTATTGCAGTGTTTCGCTTCTTCTCTCATTTTAAATCGTTTTTTCCGATTTCCTCTTATTCCTGAGTAGAGATTAAGAACCTTAATCTTTCCCATTTATATTCCTCCCCATTCGAACAAGGTTTTTTGGTTCTTCTTAATCATTCTTTGTGTCTTAACTTTTATTGTTACCGGTATATTTGTGAAGTGTTTTAGTTCACTCCACATCTTTGATAAATCAATATCCTCGATTACTAAATCGTTATCTTTATACTCTTGTAATGTACAGTACCTTTTACCTTTACCCACCCCGAACTTATGGTTTGGTATGAGTAAGTGCTTACCCGCACCATACTTCGTACTAATTTGTGATTGTAATTGTGACATGATCTTGTAAGCTTCTTTTTTCATCACCTTAAATGTTCTAGTAACAATAGATGGGTCTTTATTCAATTCTTCTTGTACCCAAGCTTTCACATCATCATACTTAAACATTATGTCCCCTTTTATTACTTGTTCTCGCATATACTTATTAAATATAATATAACCTATTTTTGAACTATCCCCTTTTATCATAGGAAGGCCTTTGATAATAAGTTCATCATTGTTTGTTACGAACATATAACACTTCTTCAACACCTTATCACCATTATTAAAGAACCAAATATGTTTAATCTCGTAATCTATATCCATATCGAATGTGTCTGCCGGGAATGGGACGTGTCTTTTAATCTCGTCTATAATAAGTTTTTTTACTGTTAATACTCTTTTCTTATTATTATAAGGGTCTTTAATATATACACTATCAGTATCAGTGTACAAGAATTTGTACCCGTACTCTTCAAAGATTTCTCTAGCATATTTTATGCATTTTTGTGCTATACTCGTACAAGTTCTTGCTCCATCATAATTATAAATATTTTTGAACACTGGATTCCCTGTTATCCCGTACAGTATTACAAGAACACTTTTTAGTGCTTGCTCTCTTGGGTCACCCACTTTTTTTAGTTCTTTTCTTGTATTATACATTGTTTGTGCTGCTACCTCTATTTTTCCTTGTTTTTCTTTATTGAATTCTCCGTATACTTTAAAGAATTCGTCACCTGTCCACCCATTATATTTTATTGGACTGTAAAGGTTGCACATTATGTTTATGTGTATGTATAGTGATGCGTAATCCATACAATAAATGATTCCTTCTGCTTCATTAACTTCTGGTTCAGATACGAATCCACCACTATACCTTTTATGCACAGCGTTATCGTCGTACTCCTCTTTTATACCTGCAAAATTACATATAACCTTGTAAGCGTAAACACTTACCGCATTTTTAAGCCAAGAAAAGTTTTTAATATCTGCTTCTTTAAGGAATGATTTGTATGGTTCAAATATGTCACTCATATACTTGAATAATTCGTAGGTTACTTTTATATCGTTTTCGTTATATTTTTTAATATATTCTATTTCTTCAGGTGTCCATTCATCCTTTTTAAGTATATCATAATTGAAATCATCATCTTTATGATGTTTTAGTTTAAACACTTTTGCTAGGTTACTTAATGATTTCTTTTCATCTTCTATTTTTAGTAAGAAAGCTCGTTTCTTTGCTATCTCATACGTGTCAAGTATTAAGTGGTATTGTAGATTAATCCCTGCCCTTATTAGTACGGGGTTATCATAGTTTTTAACGTTATGACCTATGATTACCCTGTGTTTATTAAAAAGGGTTTGAATCGCTTGTATCTGCGTGTACGTGTAAAAGTGGTATTTGTCTTGTTCTACTTCGTACATACTAATAGTACGAAAAACATCAGTGTTACCACTAATCTTATTATTCAAAACCTTCGACTCAATATCATAACAAAGAATTTTTCTCACCTCTTTTTATATCACATTTTTTACCATTCATAATAATAAATTCTTTTCTATATTTTTCTTTACATTTAAGGCACAATTCAATACCTTTATTACTTGTGTCTCCACACCTAAAAGCTGCAATATCGTCTTTATTTCTCATCCAAACTCTACATCCTAACATTTTAATATCCTCCTAACTTTGTTTGTATCATATAACTTTTTATTCTATCATTTTATTTCCCATTTTTTACCACCTATTTATTTATTAATATCTAATAAAGATAATTTTTTTAAAAATATTAAACTATCTAATATTAAACTTTTCATTTCCATTTTTACCTCATAATAATAAAATGGTTCACATAACACTTATTATGTGAACCAATCAAATAAATTATTCTTTAATAACTTCAATGTCGTACGCGGTAGTAGATTTGTCTCCAAGTTTCTTAACACTTAACAAAACTGGTGATTTTGGGTCTAATTTCATAAGCACTTTTGATGCTTTAAGAAATGGTTTACTATTAACACTAATAACCTTATCTGTTACTTTACCATCTTTTTCTAATACTGTTGCATCAAACCATTCTTGCATTTCTACTTCTTCACTTTGATACTTTTTTCCTTCTCTTCTGAACCAACCAAAATCTTTAATTAAGACTATGGTTCTAATGTCTGACTCAAATTTTAGGTATTTTCCGCTAAAATCTATGTCATCCCAAGTTATTGGTTCTCCTTTTTTTACTTCTTCATCTGTCATTTGACTACCTCCTGGCTTGGCTCTTATGGCCATCACCTGTAATTGTCTTTATGACTATTAAATAATATATATTATATTATAATAATATATAACCTGCTTTATACTTAATTAAAGTACCATCTTTAGTTAAAACATTAATCATATCAATAATGTTTGATTTAGGAAAATGATTAATGATTTCATCCAAAGGAATAAAGTGCTTACTAGTATTCTTTTGGAAGTACTCAATCAGTTCAACTCGGTTAATTTCAACTCTTTTTTCTGGTAAAACGCACCTAGTTTTTTTCTCCGATTTGGATTTGAAGTTTCTGTTATCAAACAGCAAAGAAACACCATTTCCATTTTGAGGATTTTCGAGAGGTGCGTTTTTTTTTGCCGTTTTCTCTAATAATGGGTCTACCCCTGTTTTATCAGGGTTATAGAAGAAATCGCACCTAACACTAAAATCGTTTGAAAAAAGTGGTTTAGTACCTTCTTCCGGATTTTGGATTATGGTAAAAACCTTTTTCTCGAAAAACCGTTTCGCACACTTTTTTGTAGCACTTCTTAGTGTTAGGTGCGAAGGCAGTTTTATCACTGCTTCAATCTTTGAATTATTAAGTGAATATATATTGTTTTTTCCATGATTTTTTTCACAAGTTAAGAATCCTAAATCTATTAATTGCGTTAATTGCCCGTACCAATGTGTTTGACTTTTGCCTAATCCTCTCATTAAATCGCTTATTACGAATTCGTCTTTCCAATTACTTTTCCTTATATGATTTAATATATCTATTTGGTTACTGCTTAACCCGCTAAAGGTTGCTCCTAGTATTGTGTGACTGTACTCTTTTGCTATTTCGTAATCATCAAAATCGCATATTATGTATTCTCTTTCTTTTTCATCTTTTACTATGTATCGCTGTTTTTGGTGTAAATGAGCACTACACTTGATGAGTGTTAAGAATTTTGTGTAATCTCTTCTGCTTCTCACATCATTTATTGGTATGTTCATTACTTTCCAATCAGCGTATGGTATTAAGAAATGATACTTTTTTAGTTGTTTTAAGGCATCCCTAATTTTTCTTATATCTATTTCATTACTTGTATCATCCCCAATATTTATTGTGTCTTGATAATTAAGTATGTTACTGGTTTGTATGCCTGTAGTATCCATTCCTAGCACCCAAGACCTATTATTTAATTGTATTTCTATGAATCCTTCTGCTTGATTGCTTATGAATACTGGTTGTCCTATTGTGGATTTGTCTACACTGGTATTGTTTTCTGCTCCTTCTTCATCTTTTACTTTCTCTACAGTTTTAAGTGTTAATTCTCCTTCGCTCATCCAGAGTCTTAATTGGCTTGTGGCTTCATCCATTCCTTGTAATTCTTCTATGAATATGATTTTACCATCCATATTTATATCTGTTAAATAATTTATGGCATTCTTTGTTATACGACTTATCACGAAGTAATCCTTGTTCTTTTCTCCGGTTAATTGTAGTATCTTCTTTGTCATATATGTTTTTCCACTGCTTGAATCACTGCTTATTATCACGTTTTGACTCATTGGATCACTATTAATGTTCCAACCGGGATTCCCAGTCTTGCTCGGAAAATCTTTTGAGAGCATTAAGAGGAACATTAACATTTTAGTATCATCTTCTCCTATTATCTCTTTATCTAACACATCTTTTATCTCTTTTAGTATTGACTTATTTTTTAAGAACTTGTAAGCTTCTTTGTTCTTTTTCTTGCAGAACTCGCATAAACTTGCATCGTGTAGTCCTGCTTGTTCTGCTAACCCGCAGTTCCAGAATATGTTTGGCTGGGTTTGCACCCATTCTACCCATTGGATTGCTTCTTCATATGTGAATTGTTCCCCTATTTGTGAACATTTTGATACGTAGTCTTTCATTATTGTTTGTTGTACGTCAATGCTTAACTCATCATTACTCATTGCTATTGCTAGTATTTGTGCTCCCGTGCTTCTTTGTCCCTTATCTAGTCCTTCCCTGATTCTTTTGACGCTTTCAAGATTAATATACCCGCCTTCTTTTGTTAGATTAATTTTTTGTAATTGTTCAATATCATCAGTTTTTGCTGCTTTAATATAGTTTTGTAAGAACCCTGTGAACTCGTATATGCTAAACTTGAACTTGTTTATCTCTGTTGGGTATTCTACTTCTTCTATGGTTTTAATTTTAAGGCCTTTTTCTTTGAATTCTAAGGGTTTAATATATGTCTTATAATATACTTCCTCTTCTTCTGTTACCTTGTTATAATATACCTTACAACCCCCACAAACCCGTAATAACCTATCCTTATCTTGTAAGTCATCAAAGTTGATACAATTACTATCAACTATTTTACCTACACCCCTTAATCCCTTGTTTATACCTGCTTCATCAAGAATAAGATTCCATAACCAGAACCTTATATGCTTAAATGATAAGTTATAGCTTAATGCTTCTGTGAACATTTTTCTTTGCTCATCATTTTTGAATTCTGGTTTATCAAAGTAGGTCTCGATATGTATTCCTTTCCTACTACTTATGAATATGGTAAAAGCATAATTACGGCTTTTTAGAACATTTATTATCTTTTTTGCTATCTTATAATTTGCTGAGAAACTCTTAGCGTCTAACTCGTAATGAACAGCATTACTTGGCACGGTTATATGATCATATAATTCTCTCTTATTTAAGTCTTCTCTTTTCCCGGGAACCCATTTCTGTTGTTTTTCACTGAAATAATTTATTGCTCCGAACAAAGGACTTATACTGATATTTTTTAGTTTTTCAATATAAATCTTTTGTTTATTCACTCTTTAACCTCTTTGTGTTTTATCTTGATAACTCTACTCATTGGTATCGTTATAATATTAGAATGGTCTGTTTTGAATTTAACATATGATGTTCCGATTTCAAGAATTTCCACATTTCGAACTTCTTTAGTGTTCTTCTCATTTATATATATTAGTATATCTCTCAACAAACTACCTCAATTAATAATTAACCCTTCAACAATTAATTATAACTTATTACTAAATTTAAAAATTTGTTATTTAAATATTTTTATATATCAAAGTATATATTATCAAGTCAGGAAAGCACACCAGAATTAGCTTAGCACGGAGGCCAATCCAATGTATCAGCTTTTTAAAAAGGTACGTATTTGAGATGTGTTTTAGTGCACTTCCCTGATTTCTTGATTATAATTCTAAATATTCTTGGTCTTCAAATATTTCTTCTTCTTGTTTTAACATTGATCTAAGCGCTTTTTGTAGTGTCGATAACTTCGCGTGGTTTTCGCTTATCATTATCACTCTTCTGAGCATATCTTTTTGTCCTTTTTGGAACTCGCTTGCTAATACCATTTAAATCATCTCCTTTTAATTCTTGTGAATCAAACATGAATGCACCGTGAACATCTAAGTGCTCTACTCCTCCCCATTTAAAGTCTTCTATCATTATATCACTTCTTATAGTTTTTAAACAATTTTGACATATTTCTTTATCATTCACAGCATTTATTTTTATTAATAATTCTTTGAATCGTTTGTTTACTTCTTCGTTTGGGTCGGTTGGTATCCTGTATTCGTAAAATCGTGAGTATAATTCTTTGTTAAATATGAACATATTCATTGGTATACATTTCTCTTTACATATTGGGCACTGGTATAACTTAACCATTTTATGGTCTCCCTTTTTCTACCATTCTATCAAAGTAGTCTTGCCATACTTCTAGTTCTGTTTCTGCTTCTTCTAATCTCTTTTTTTTAACTGACATATCAATTTTTAGTTCTTTTAATTTTTTATCATATTCTTCGTAATTCATTTTGGTGTCACCTTTTTATTAAAATTACCATTTAATTCTTGATTACTATGGTCATTAATAAATGATACAGATATTAATTCAATGCCAAAAAGATATTCATAACCATCTATAACTTCTACATCGTCCACTATAAACTTTGGAGCGATTGTATTTGTTATTTTTTTATTATTGTTTATATCACAATAAATTCCTTCTTTGTTTGACTTAAAATTATATGCCACACCTAATATTTCTTTATCATTATAATCAATATTAATTGGACATTTTTTTGGAAACTTTATTTTTTGTTTTTTATAGAAATGATTATTTTTATCCAATCCCCATTTTAATATATTAATGTTTTTGTATATCATTTTGATGTCACCTTCACATCTTTAATAATACTTTTAAACTCGTCCCTGTTAAGTATTTCATTGCTTAACACTTTCATAAACGTGGTGACATCTTTTGTTATGACATCATCTGCTACTTCTATTAAAATCTTCATTTTAAATTCTCCTGTTCTTTTTTAATTTGTGCAAGTCTAACTGATTCAAGTCGTGGTTTCATATCTATAATTTTTGTTAATTTTGCCTTTTTTGCTGATTTATATATTCGTTCTATACAAAGATAATTTGGTATTCCTAGTTTTTTATTTAATTCACATATTTTACACATTTTATTGCTCCTCCTCATCATTTTTTATCTTGTGGCATTCTGGTATATTAATATAACCATTTCTTTTTTTCTTAAACGCCATGTTTAATAATTGTTTATGGTATGGTTTTACTCCGTATGGTGAACATCTCATTTTGTTTGACCTCCTTTGTTGATTAACTACACAATCTATAAAGCTTAGGTTATATATAAATGTTTTTATACTGCAGTATATATATTTATAAATGAAATCAGTGATAAATTTAACCTTTATAAAAGAACTGAAAAAAAATAATATTAATAAAAAAAAACTTAGCGTAATTATTAATTATGATAAGGAGTTTATAAAAAGTTTATTTCTTCTTAATTATTCTAAAGAAGTAATCAACTATTATTGGTGCTGCAACACTCATCTCTATTGGTAACTTGAACCCCCAGTAAAGTCCTGCTGCTGGTACTCCTAACGCTAATATTGTTATCGCTAACCTTTTCCATTCAAGTGTTGTTATTTTATTATCTTCTAAACTTTTTTGTGCCCAACCAGCGATACCTCTTATTATTGGTACACCGATTACGACGAATATGTTTCCATCCATTTATTTCACCTTATTTAATTTATATTTTAATAATATTACTTCAAACGCTATTATTCCCCCTGCGAGAACAAGTGCTAGTAATACTATTGATGTGTCACTTAACATTTTTTTTCTCCTCCTTTTATTTTCACTACTCGGTTGCATCTCATACAATGATGTAATCCGTGATAATGGTCTGTGTAACCCTCATATAGGCAGTCTTTCCATTTGCACTCATGCCACTTTGTGCTTTTCATCGTCTTGTGTTATCATATATAATATAAGTATTATTACTATACTTAGTATTATTATTGTTGGATCTATCATTTCCTTTGGTATGGGTGTATTAGTTTGTACTCTGTTGTTTCATTGAATATGTGCCAGAGTCCTGTGTATACTCCTTTGAACATGTCTTTGTCTCTTACCCAATTCTTTGTGAATCTTGATTCTCCATAAGTAGATTCTATACAGACCCATACTCCATTACTTTTTTGGTATGATACCACTGCGTGTCCTACTGGGAAATCAATATCAACTCTTAATAATCTATCAGTGTAATCATAATCTAAACTTTTAAGCCCTGAAATTATTGCACCATAAAGTAATGCTGATACATCTTCACAATCAGAGCTAATTAGGTTAATAACATATTGGTTGAATGCTTCTCTTGGGCTAAGCCAGTATTCACTAACACCAAAAACTTCTTTATCAGTTTGATAATCATCTTTTAAAGTATTATTAATATACTTCTGAACCATTAACACTATTTTATATACTGCATCATCTATATTTTTATATGAATCTTTTAATCCAAGTTCTTTTAAGAATGCTAAGTATAATTCTTGATATTCAACATCATTACTGAAATCTTGTAATGATTCGTGTAAGTATATTCTTTTTCCTGGTTTCCAAGTGTACTTAGTCTTCTTCTCTTTAAACAATTTATTAAAAGGTATTATTCTTTGTTTTTTTAATTCTAATAATATAAGGTTTGTTGTTATTAATTGAGAGTTCATATTTATTAATTCTTGCTGTAGTGTGTTAATAGTTTTATCAGTGTATTTTATTATATCGTTTTTATCACTTAATTCGTATTTGAGTTCATTAATAATCTTGTTCTCGTTAGCACTAAAGTAATTATCAATTCTTTGAATAATATTATTTATGAATTTCATTATGTTGCCCTCACTACAAATCCTTTAATTTTATTATTTATCATTTTTTTCTTTCCTCATTTTAAGTTGCACGAATACTAAATCCCCGCAAAGAGGGTGTTCCAGCTGTCGGAGAAGTCGTCTTCGGTACAAGTTTTACTATTAATGTGTCTGGTTCTGCTGTGAATGCTGTGAAAGAACTAATTTCAGGGCTTATACCACAATCTAGCCATCCAGTATCTTCTGCTCCAGCTGTTCCTGTTAATTTATATTTTATATCTGCTCCTGTCTCCCAATCTTCTACGAAAGGAACTCCAATTGCTGAACTCATTGTTGAACTAAATGTTCCACTTGGTATTGTATGAACTATCGGTGAATAATCTACTTCCGCAGTAATAGCTCCAGCAGCAATCATTAATGGAATATTCTTATCATCATAAAAATCTACATTAGAATATGTAGGAGTACAACCTCCATCTGCTGCTTCTGCCCAACTAATACTCCCAACACTTAAAATAACTGCATATATATATGATGTTGAAGAAGCAGTTGGTCTATATAGATAACATTCCATCTGACAAGTAGCAGGATTATTAAGTTCATCAGCTTCTTTATCTGTACCTATTTCATCACTTGTTCCATTCTCTATACTATTTAATGCTGTTGCTGAAGGAACCTCCCATCTTATCCACCCAGCACTACTATTTCCACCATATACAACTTTTGACCAAGTACTACAATTATTATTAGTAGAAGTATTACTGAAAGTACCTGTATAAGATGAAGTTTTTGTTACTCCACTAGCATTAGCTTGACTATGTTTAACATAATGTGCTCTTTTTCCAACATCATCAGCATCAGTTGTTTGAACACTTGTAACAGTTGTAAAATCATCTATTAAACAATCTGTTCCATCAGTTCCATACCATAAACTTTTATGTATTTGAGCTCTTTTAACAGCGTCAGTTCCTGTATCACACCACACTATCCATTTATCAACACCTATTTTATTAACATAAGTATCATTAGTTCCATTAGTCCAAGTTCCCATACTTGTTGCTTCTATAATAATGTATTCTGTTTCTTCGGCAAATGCTGGAACTTTATATTTATTAGTATCAAATATTGCACCAGTAAGATTTTTATCAGTGCTTACACTATTTTTTCTACCATTAACATCTATGTAAGCATCTCCCCACCAATCAAAAAGTCCAACAGAGAAATCAATATCTCTATCAAGTAATTCCCTAATCAAGTTAAGACCACTAATAATTAAACACTCATTAAACATTCCATTAATATCTGCACTAGCAGGATTTTCACTACCCCATACTTTAAAACTCATTTTTTATACCTCGTCTGTTGTGTTAAATCTGAACTCGTCAGAAGTTGTTTTACTTTCACCGTCTATGACATCGTGTGAAATCATTATAGGTGTCGCATCTTTACTGAACACTCCTACCTCTGTTATATCGAAACCGTTAGCTTCAGTAACCGCTACTTTAAACCTTGTTGACGCCGTCTTATTTGTTGTATTAAACGTTGGGTAAGATGCTTCAATACTTTTAACTAATTCAGTATCCGTGTAACAATGTAATAAATCATAAATGGCATCGCCAGCAACTAATTCGTCAGTAGAATTATTAGTTGTTATCTCAAGAATGAAAGTATCAATATCTCCTGTAACCGTTCCTGTCTCAGTTAAATCAGCTACAGTGTCAGGCCAAGAATAAATCCAGTTCCAACCAACCCCTAAATCGGATGCTTCTTTCGTTATTGAATAATAATTACTAGTGTCTTCACCAAATTTTGCTTCAAAACAAGTTCCACTAGTTTTAAGTTTCGCTAACGCTGTGGCATCTTTAATGTATAACCATAATGATACGTAATCAGTACTGGTAATATCACTTCCCGCAGTATCTAAATCTGCTATCGTCCATATCGCTGTAGCATTAGTATCATTTTTAATAAGGTTTTGAGCTTTATTCTCTATTACTCCACCACCTTGTTTATATGTTGTACCATTATCAGTAGTGTTTGTTCCACCATCTGAACCCGTTAAAGCATTATCACCATCATCATTTATTGTCCCATTACTTATCGGCACAGGTATTTCCATTGTGGTATCAGTTGATACCGGTGTTGTTGTTCCAATACCAAGTTTTAAATAATATACTTCATCATAATCAGTGGTTGCTTTATACCCTCTATTAAGTAACCAATTCTTCCCGTTCGTTGTAATAATTCCTCCGCTTGCCATCTTTTTTTACCTCATTAATAATCTGTGTTCACGAAGTCACCATAAGCGTCCCCGTCCCAATCAAATAAGTGAACTCCATCATCAAATTCTGATTCAGGGTCATCAAATATGAAACTATTTCCTTTATCCCTTTTCTCTCCTGTAACATTATTTCTATCATAAGAGTATGAATTACTAGTGTCAAAAACTATTATTAATTCATCACTATATTGTCCTTGCTCTTCTTCAAGCTTCTTAATTCTTCTTGGAACATCAACA
>Ga0222697_1000095_pt1 | contig 44136 bp, 62 predicted proteins | sample AntAcemetage1402_FD_179835 | JGI IMG/M metagenome (GOLD analysis project Ga0222697, IMG submission 179835) | Saline water microbial communities from Ace Lake, Antarctica - #1402 | ecosystem: Environmental > Aquatic > Non-marine Saline and Alkaline > Saline | place: Antarctica: Ace Lake... | reverse complement strand
CATAAAATATAATTATCATCCTTTGGTTAGCGAATAAAAATATGAAACCAGCTATTTCTATTATCATTCCAATATTTAATAAGCGAGAATTTACTCTGCAGATGTTATCTTATTTATTTGCTAATACCCATTATCATCCTTGTGAGCTTATTATTATAGACAATAATTCAACAGATAATTCTGAAACAGTCATAAAAGAATTTTTTAAGAAGTGCAAACCTTATAATATTGCAGGGGTGTATGTAAGAAATACTGAAAATAAAGGGTATTCAATGGCTAACAATCAGGGGGCGAGATTAGCAAGAGGAACTTATCTATGCTTTTTAAATAATGACACTTTACCATTAGAGAATTGGTTAATAGAGTTGCTCAAATGCCATAAACACAATAAAGCGGGGGTTACTGGGGCTAAACTAATTATTCCAGGGGCAGGCACTATTCAACACGCAGGGATTAAATTTGACCAGTTTAAATACCCTTTCCATAGGTATTTTGGGGTGGATAGAGATGTTAAAGCAGTCAATGAAGATAAAGAATATCCTGCAGTTACTGGTGCGTGTATGTTGGTCAATAAAAAAGAATTCTTAGATATGGGCGGATTTGATGAAAAGTATTGGTTAGGGTGGGAGGACATAGATTTATGTAATCGCTATCGTGAAAATGGCAAAACTATCTGGTATGCCTGTAAATCAGAGCTTTATCATTATGAGTCAATGAGTGAGGGTAGATATTCTAAAGAAACGGATAATTGGTATTACTATTCTAAAAAGTGGGTTTTTAAATAATAAATATATGGAACAAGCAATCACAAACCAAAAAAAGGAAAATCCAACCAACAAAGTTGAGAGACCTTCGTATTACCATCGCAATAAAGCAAAAACAAAAATTAAACAAAAGATTTATTACCAACAGCATCGTAAGAAATTAAACGACAGTGCCAAAAGCTATTATCTGGATAATAAAGAAGAGATTTTAGAAAAGAATAAAGTATCTGAGAGAAAGAGAGGTTACGACCAAAGCTATTATCAAAGGAACAAGGATAAAATCAGAGAACGGAAAAAATTTCTCTATAAACAAAAAGTTATAAGGGGCGTTATTTGATTATGCAATATACAAAAGGTAAAAAAATTAAAATGGCTACCAGAATTAAGAGTAAGAAAAAAGATGAAGTTTATGATGAATTTTTCAAAGACGAGGTTGGGGCAGTTATGCGAAAAGCGAAAAAGCCTGACTTAGTGCCGAGTTTAATTGATAGAAATGTATGAATATGTATGCTCGAGGACAAACTGAAGTTAAACTAAATGGGACAACTATTGGTTATGCCTCAGGAGTTAGCATTGACCACGATGCAAACAGGGGGATGAAAGTAGTAAATATAATGATAGAACGGAGTTTGCCAGCCCCCAAAGAAGAAAAAGTCATTAGCCCAAAAGAAAATTATGACCAATTTTTTAAAAAATTTGCAAAAGCATTTAATAAAGAATAATCTTATGCCAAGAAAAAAAGAAAAAACTATTCGTCAAAGAGTAGAGGAGTTTGTTCAGAATTATGATATTCCAGAAGAACTGCGAGGAAAGGCAACCGCAGGTATTATGGAGTTAATTGAACGAGCTAAAAGTTCAGAAATGTTCTGTCCGAAGTGTGATACCAGAATGAGTATAGATTTAGAGTCTGGTATCTTAAATTGTTTTAGCTGTGGCTATAAGCAAAGGATTGAATTACTTAGAAGCCCTCCTGTGCCACCAGTAAGGGGGCATACTCCCGTAGAACCAAATAAAACTCCACCTGACCCCAGACTATTAAAAACTATTGATAAGCTGGAAAAAAACGACACAATCTCAAGAAAACAATTAACTCCTACAGATAAAGGAGAATCAATTAGGAAGTTAGCTGATGGTCGGGGGGGAACAAAGGTTACAAAAGAAGATGACGATTTTATAAAGAATTCTGTGCCAGGAGCTAAGAATGCTGAAATTAACTGGGTTTAAAATCTTATGCAAATAGTATATCCACACACAAAAATAAGTCGAGAAGTTGCTATTTCTGACTTACAACGGGTTATTCAAGAGGCTCAGAAAATGCTTGATTTTTGTCTTAAACCAAAAGGCAATTTTTCACAGATATTTGCTTTGGCTCATCCTCAAATAGATGACCAAGACCCCTTAGCTTTTTTTGTAACTAACACTAAAAAGATAGTAGTTAATCCTGTAATAATTAACCACACTAACGCAACGGTTGATTCTGTTGAGGGTTGTGTTACTTTTCCAGAAGAAGCACCTATCACAGTTCAACGCCACCATAAATGTGTAGTTAAATACCAATTAATTCAAGAAGGCGACTTAACAGATTTTATAGAGGAGGATGTGAAGGGTCAAACTGCAAAAGTTTTTCAACACGAAATAGACCATCTTTTTGCAACTTATATTTATAAATTTTAATCTTATGAAGTATACTAATGCAACCTACGAAGAAATGATAAAGGATTTGCAAGTGGCTCACACTTGTAAGTTACCTTTCTCAGTAAATTCTCTTGGTGATGCTGAACAAATATTTTTAGCGTGTCCTGAAATAGCGGAAATACCTCATTTAGAAAAATATTTATCAATTAGTGGAGTTAAACCAAGTGATGTTATTTTGAAAAAAGATATTATCCGATTATTGCCAGAGAATGATTATGTTTTTTCTCACCCACTAAGAAGAAAAGAAACAGACACCAGAGTTCAAACTACTGATTGGGGTAAATTTTTCTATATGTATCCTGAAATACTCAAACATTATGGTATTGAAGGATTAAAGATAATTACTACTTTAGCAGATAGATATCAAATGGTTGCTTCGGGGGAATTGTTTGATATGCTTAGTGGGGCAAAAGTATTATTGGTTGGATATCACGCTCCAGCTATTTTTGAAAGAACGAAGCATAAAAAATTTGTCCAACATTATGAAAAAATGAATCTACATAAAATACAAGTAGTCGGGGCAGTTGGTTGTTCAGAGTTTTCTAATTTAGGTAGTGAAGCACATAAAATGTTGAAAGAAATTGAAGAATATGATTTTCAAGTAGCCTTGCTGGGAATGGGCATTGCTTCACATTATCTTGGACCACAAATAAAAAGAATGGGAAAAATATCTCTTGATGTTGGGCATATTCTAACTGCTTTTGCAGGTGAAGGTGAAAAACAACGAATGCACATAGAAAAATTTGATTTTGATGAATCATTATTATCTTAAATTTATGAATAAAAAAATAGGAATTTTTAGTATAACTCTTGACCGTTTGTATTATACTTACCATTGTCTAAAGGCTTTAAAAGATAAAGCAGGTATTTCGTATGAACATATAATTGTAGACAATGGGTCAACAGATGGAACTTACGAATGGTTAAAAGAAGAAGGCTTCCAAGTTATTAGGAATAATGAGAATAGGGGAATTACAGGGGCAACTAAACAGGCTTATGATTGGTTTAAATCAAGGCATATAGATATAGTTATAAAGGTAGACCCTGACTGTGAAATTTTAACTCCTGATACTATAAGTAAAATAGCCGAAGTATTTACCGATGATTTAAAAAAATTAATTGTTAGCCCCGTAGTTAAAGGCATAGATACTGTCCCAGAGATAGTAAAGACAAAAAAGGTTGCCTCTTTTGAATTTAATGAAACACAGCACATAGGTGGAATTTTTAGAGCTATGAAGTTTGAAGATTTCACTGAGTTAGTAAGTAAATGTAAGGTGTTAAATGATAAAACCTTAAATGAATACTTCAGACAAAATGGTTTTCAAGTAGGATATTTACCCACATTTGAAGTTAAACATTTTGAAACAACTAAAGGTCAAGAAAAAAGATACCCAAGATATTTCAGTAAAAAGTATATTTATTAGCTTATGAAACAACTACTTGAAAAAGACATTAATTCTAAAAAGTATTGGGACACTCTTTATACTAAAGAGATAAAAGAAAGTATTCCAAGAGTTAACCGCGATAGATTTGAGATAATGCTTGATTTATTACCACCTTTGGGGGAGGTATTAGAAATAGGTTGTGGTAAAGGAGAGTTTTATGAGGCTCTATCTTTAACAAGCAAACGCCTTGAGTACACAGGTATAGATATTAGTAGTGTTGCCGTTGAGTATAATAAAAAGAAGTATTCCTCAGTAAAATTTCAAACTACGCCAGAGATTTTACCAATGTTTGCTTTTCAAAGTAATTCTTTTGATGCGGTATTTACTATAGAGGTGTTAGAACATATTGAAAAATTACCTGCATTTATTAAAGAAGTAAAAAGAGTACTGAAGCCAGGGGGTAGATTTTTATCCATTTTGCCTAATGAAGAACACATCAAGTCTTCAGAACACTATTGGTCATTGAGTTTAGAGGATATAAATAAATTGTTTGCGGGTGGTGGTAATACTATTACTGAGTCAGAAAATTATATAATAATTGATTGGCAAAAAAAAGAATTAGTTTTTGACTTTGATGATTTTAGTGAGAAAAATAATCGTATGGATTTGCTAAATAAATTAAAAGAGGCAATTCCTGAATTGAAAGTAACTTTATTTACAATACCAAATGATTGCACAAAAGAATTTTGCCAAAGGATTAATCAGATAGATTGGATAGATTTAGCATTGCACGGAGATAAACACACTCATCTTGAATGTGCTGTTTGGACAAAAGAACAAACTAATGCAGTTTTAGATAAATACGAACAATGGGGAGTATTCAAGAAAATATTTAAACCACCTTTTTGGGAAGGAACAGAAGAGATGAATCAAGTCTTAGCAGAGAGAGGTTATGTATTGGCTCAAAATAAGAAAATTTCAAATTACACGGGTAAGCTGTATATAGTAAATAGTAATTCAGTTCACGGGCATATTCATAATGCTTGTGATAATGGCTTAGAAGAAAAATTTGATTATTACAAATCATTAAAAGGACATAATTATAAATTTATAAACGAACTCTATGCATAAAGATTTACCAGACATAATTATCCCCCATCACAATCGTTGGGATTTGATTGGAGGATGCTTACAAAACATACCTATGGACTATAAAGTATTTATTGTTCGTGGGTTTTATTTTGCTCAAGCGTGTAATCGTGGGGCAAGTCTATCAAAAGCGGATAGGTTACTTTTTCTTAATGATGATGTGGTCTTAACTAAACAGGCATTTAAAGAATTACAAGAACACGACGAAGATATTGTTGGGTTACCTTTAAGAATACCAAGTATGGATAAGATAGTTTATGGAATGAATATGTATTGGGGGAAATATGGCAATGTAGATAACTTAATTGATTCTGTAAAAACCCAGTTAAGTTTTGATGGATTCAATACTTGCCAAATCCCAGCTACAGGTGCGGCGTTTATGATAAAAAGAAGAGTGTTTGAAAAATTAGGCGGTTTAAATGAAGATTATGTAAATGGTGGGGAAGACAACGAATTGTTTTTGACTGCTTTGGAACAAGGCTATTCTTTTGGGCATCTTGAAACTATTTGCGACCATTTTCATTCTTCCAGCCAAGGTAGATATGATAATGATATTGCTAATCACAGACTCTTAACGAAACATTTTCCAAAAAAGAGATTACTAAATATTGTTAAAAAGAAGATTTCAACAGACGAGTTAATTTCGGTTATTATACCAACCAGAATATTAGACAAAGAACCACACTCTATTGAATCTCTAAAAAAGCAAACACACAAGAATATTGAAATTATTATAGTTAGAGATAAAGACCAGCGAGGGGCTTCGTGGGCAAGAAATGAGGGCAGAAAAAGGGCAAAAGGTAACTTCTTATTTTTCTGTGATGATGATATAGAATTGAAACCTCTTATGTTGGAAGTATTATTAACTAAATTATTTTATTCTAACGCTTCTTTTTCTTATTGTAATTATCAAAGAAAAGGTAGTCTAACGGGGCAAGTTCGTGGGGTTTCTTGGGACATTGATAAATTAAAGAGAACAAATTATATTTCCACTATGAGCTTAATTAAAGCAGAAGACTTTCCTGAAGAGGGCTTTGATGAAAGTTTAGAGAGATTTCAGGACTGGGACTTGTGGTTGGCAATGGCAGAAAAAGGAAAATATGGAGTTCATATTGACGAAACATTATTTACTGCTCTTTATAATTCAGGAGATATTAGTTGTCAAAATCCTAAATCAATAGAAATAGCAACTAATTATATTACACATAAACACAATAATTTAATAATTAACCAAAAGGAAAATCCTATGATTAATACAAATCTCGATGGAATACAAAGAGCGGTTCCTTCCAGGGAAGGGACGGAAGAAAGCACAAATATTCCAACATCAAACGACACAATCCCAAAGAAAATTGAATTGGGGAGTAAAACTCCAGTGCATCTAAATGGAGATTGGACTCATTTAGATACACAAAACTTTCCACATACTGAAATAGTTGCAAAGGCTTTTTCAGAACTACCTTTAGAAGATGGCTCTGTAGATGAAATTTATGCTAAAAGAGTTCTTCAAAGAATTGGCAAACCAATGCTTCTTCCTGCATTGAAAGAGTGCTTTAGAGTTTTAAAGCCTGTTAGTGAGATGACTATTATTTGTGTAGATGTTAAGAAGGCAATGGGTAAATTCTTGCAAACTTTTGATGAAAGATACTTAGAAGCTATTTTTGGCACACAAAAAGATTTAACCGAAATATACTTATCAGGTTATACTCCTGAGATTATGATTAAATTTTTACAAGATGCAGGATTTATTGGGGTTAAGCAAGTAACTCCCCCTTCTGATGATTATGACCGACAATTAGAATTTGTAATTAAAGCGGAAACGCCTAAGGCTAAATAATTTATGAATTATACTTGGAAATGTCAAAAATGTTTCAGGTATCTGTCAAATATAGACCTTGGCTCTTCTCCGCTTGCTACAGTAACTCAAAGAACAATTTGTTCCAGATGCAAGTCAGAAAATAAGATAACTCTAACAACAAAAAATGTAGTTGTAAGTTGTGGGTTTAGTCAAAAGCACCAAAGTAATTTAACAGATACACCTCAAAATGAAGCACCAGATACTAAAGACATACCTGTGGATAAACCAGGAGAGTGTTTAGAGTTGGACACAACTACAATGAAGAAATCAATATCAAAAAAGACAGCTAAAAGGTTGGAAGATTAGCCGTTTATTTACCCTTTTTAATCGATTTCTTGACTTTTTTGTTATTATAGTGTACCTTTAATTTAGGTTAAGGAAAATCTATGCATAGGCTTATTTAGTGCAATTATAATTTTTAGCACATAACCACGCCTTCGAACTCTGAGTTTGGCGTGGTTTTTTTCTTTTAATCTTTTTAAGGGTTGGGATTTTGTCGTTTGGGATTGAGGGCATTTTAAGCCCCAATCCTCAAAAAGATTAATCTACATTTACTATTAATAGAAAACTTGTTCTTATCTATCTCTTTGTCAAAAGCAAAAAATAGGCAAAAGAACATTCAAAAAATAAATCTATGTTAAAAACAGCACAAAAACAATCCGAAGCTACCCGTTTTTCCTTTTCTATGCCAATTATGAAATGTTATGAAGAAGTTCACTTAGATGAAGATGGCAAAGAGAAAAAAGAAAAATTTATTGAGGGAGTTGCTTCTTCCACGGACATTGATTTGCACGGAGACAAAATGGCTCCCAGTGCAATAAAATCAATGGCTAACAGCATTAAAAAGCACATTATTGGTTTGAATGCTGAACACGATAAGTCTTGGCAATCAGAATTAGGTGATGTTACTAAGTTATCGGTGGATACAAAAAATCATTTGGTAATGAAGGCTAAATTAGATATTACCTCTAAAGCCAAAGATTTGTGGTATGCATTGACTGAAAAGAAAAAAGAACTTGGTTTGTCAATTGGTGGGTTTGTAAAAGATTACAAACTTGAATGGGATAAAAAGAAAGAAGTATTTTCCAGAGTTTATAAAGATATTGAATTAGACCACATCGCAGTTACTTCTACTCCTGCAAATCCAAAGACTTGGGTGGGTGCTATTGCTAAATCTATGGATAAAGCAGAAAGATTAGAAGCAGTCAGCACTTTTTCTGATATGACAAGAGAGGAATTAATTAAGTTTATCAACCTAAGTATGAAAACCTTAGGAGATGAAAATATAGTAAAATTATTAACTAACTTTAGTCTGAAAGTTAATGATTCAACGCTTATGAATAAGAAAAAACAATCTTCGCTTGAATCTGAAGATGCTAAGAAAAAAGTTTCTACTGAAGCTGAAAATGACGAAGCTAAAAAAGATGCTTCTGAATTGGAAGATGAAAAAGGAACTAAAGAGGCAGAATCAGAAAACCAAGAGAACGAAGACAAAAAAGCAGTTGATGACTCTGATGAGAAAACTGATGAAGAAGAATCTTCTGAAGAAGAAGACTCTGATTCAGAGGATGACTCTAAAGATGAATCAGCCGAAGACAACTCCAAAGCTTCAGATGAAGAATCTGATTCTGAAGAATCTGAGGAAGATTCCGAAGAAGAGGACTCAGAAGATGAGGAAGAAGATGACTCTGAGGAAGATGAGGAAGACGAGGAAGACGAGGAAAAATCTCTTACCCGTAAGGAAGTTGGTAATATGATTCAAGAAGGCTTTGAAAAAGGTTTGAAGGGTTTCTTTGGAAAACTTTTAGGTAAAGATGGAAGTCAACCTAAAAAGACTGAAGAAAATAAAGATGAAAAAGTTGAAGGAGAGGAAGATAAGGACACGGAGAAATCCGCGGCTGACCTTTTGAAATCAGTAATTACTAATCAGGAGAAGATGGCAAAGATGTTGAAAAAGAATCGAGTAGTTAATCGTAAAACTACTAAGGGCATAGCAGTGGACAAAGACGAATCTGAAGGTGATGATAATACTGATGTATATAAATCACTTGACGAGGAATTGGATGCGATTCGCAAAGCCAATGAGAATGACCCTGAAAGAGCTTTTTCAGAATGTGGTAGGATTCGCTTAAAATGGGCGAGTAAAGAGAAATAACCTCTTACTATCTTTTATAAATTAATTCTTAGAACTTATTGCGTATGTATAAATCAGTTTCTGAAGGATTGTTGGAAGCAGTCAAGGTTTTAGAGAAATCATCTAATATTAAAGATGGTTTAGCTCAAGCCGCTAAAATTTTAGAAAAGACTGTTCAATCAACAACTACTTCAACATACGCCCAGCGGGAACACTTGGACACTCGTTTAGCTGACATTACCGACAGAAAGACTCCTTTCTTAGATAAAGTTGCCAAACGAAAAGCCAATGGAATTACACACGAATGGGATATGATTACTGCTCTTGGTAGTAATGATACCGCCACTGCAGAGTGTGGAACACCGCCAGAAAACGAAGCAACCATAGTTCGTTATTCTGCCCAGATTAAAACTTTTGCTTCTAAAGTAGAAGTGTGCGATAAAGCACAATGGGGGGCAAGCGATTACTTCGACCTAATGGATATGCATCTTATGCACGGTATGCGTAAGATTATCCAGGATGTTGAGAAGAAATCGTTCTATGGTGATGCCACAGGTTCACCAAATGAATTTGATGGTATTTACAATATAGTTTCTGACTACGCTTCAGGTAATATTGTAGACGCTACTCAACACAAAGTTTCAACTACTTACATCGATTCTGCTATTCAAACAGTAATTGATAATGGTGGGTTGCCAGATACTTTATTTATCTCTGCCAGAGATATTAGAGATTTAGCAACAACTTGGTCTTCAGTAGTTACCTACAACGACCCAGGAGCAGGAATGACTTTTGGATACAATATTGCTCGTTATATGAGTTTTGCAGGTCCGTTGAATGTAATAATGGATACTTTCATTAATACAACCAACTCTGTTAATACTCCTTATGATGATGCATTCATCTTAACAATGGGTGAGATAGCTATGGCTGAAGCTGAACCAATGTATAAACTTCCAGTTTATCGTGGTTTAACCTTAGCAGAAACGCAGACTGTTGTTTGGAATTGTGTTCTTGAGTTGCGTATTCCGCAATGGCAAGCCATTATTTCCAATATTGGTCAAGTTTAATTCTTTTGGGGCGGGCGGATTTCTGTCCGCCTCATTAAATGATTAATTAATAAATAGAAAACTTATGTTTAATAAAGAGAAAACAAATCAAGAGGATAAAGAAATTAAAGATGAAAGTAAGGAAACTAATGTAAATTATATTAGACCTGATTTAGCCTCTTCTGATAAGGAGTTAAATGAGGAAGAAGAACGACAAGAGGTAGTTTCTACTAATCATAAAGCAGTAGTAGTTTCAAAAACCTTATATAATGTTAAGGTCATTGTCGTTTTTAAGAAAATAGTTCCCCCAACGGGTCCAGTAAGAGACCAATTCAATATTTATCAATTTGATAATGATGGTAGATGTGTAATGCTTGAAAGAGATGCTATTTTATTCTGGAAGGAACGCAGAGCTACTCCAGGAATGGAAGAGGATGTAGAAGTATTTGATAATGAATTTGAAGATGGAGAATTAGTTGGCGGACAGTATGATTTTGATGAAGTAAAGAAATTGTTTAAAATTGAATCCGAGGACTTGGCAACCAGTCAACAACGAACTCCTACTCCTTAAAAATTAATACTTAAACTAAGGGTAATACCTTACATTAATTTTATGAACATTACTATACAAAAACACAGGGTTCATCCTATATGGAAACTTTATGATGAATCAAGAAAATATTTAGGTCAAATCTTAGGTGAAACTAAAGAAGGTATGCCTGCTTTAGCTATAACTATGGCAGATATTTTATCTGGCAAAGAATTGCCTGAATTTAAAAAAGAAGTTCTTTCAGATGGCAGTATAAATATTTATAATGCTGAAAATAAAAGAGTCGGGGCTTTTGAAAAAGAATTTAAGCTAATAGCAAACGCACTTCGTTGGCAAGGGCAAAGCTAAATAAATCTTATGGAACAATTTACCAATAATAGAATAACTCAGGTAAGTTATGATACCTCCACAGCTGGCACTCTTTCAGAGATGTCAAAAAGATTAATTTTGGTAGCTTCAACTGCGTGCTATATTAATTTTAACCAGGATTCGGTATCTGCGACTACTGGTTTTTATTTGCCAGCCGATGTACCAATTACTGTGGATTTAAGTAAAGTAGTCAAGATTGCCGTAATTAAAAGTGCTTCTGCAGGTAAATTAACTATTCTTGAATTATTCTAATAAAAAATTAAATAGGAAAGAGTTATGAGAATTTTAATGACCAATTTAAGATTGACTTGGTATTCTGGTTCAGATACTTACCTTTATACTTTGGCTAAAGAATTAATTAGTCGCGGACACCGAGTCTCAATTTATTCGCCGTCTATCAGTTTAATTCTACAAGGCAGACGGTTTGAAGAGGCGGGAATTACAATTCTTCCAAAGTTGGAAAATACCTTTTATCAAGCTACAGAAGAATATGGTTTTGATGTAATCCACGGACAACATTCACGACCACTTTCGGAAGCACATAGAGTATTTCCAAAATTGCCTGTCATTTTTGTTAGTCACGGAGTATTACCTGAACCTGAAAAGTATCCTAAAGATGTGGACATTGCCAGATATATTGGAGTTTCAGAAGAAGTAGTAAATTTTCAATATAAAAATATTCCTGAAAAGTTAAAAGAAATTATACGCAATCCAATAGATACAGAAAGATTCTTTTACTCTCCTAAAAAAGCAGGCAAAAAAATTAAAATATTAATCGCCAGTAATTACTTTCATAATGAATGGGACGCTGAAGAAGTTTGGAAGGCTGTAAAAATACTAAATGCTGAAATGGATGTAATAGGAACTAATGGAAAGATAATGTTCAATACAGAAAAGATAATTAAAAATTGTGACCTTATAATTGGCTTGGGTAGAAGTTTACTGGAAGGAATGGCAATGGGTAAGCCAGCGATAGTAGGAGATTATAATGGGTATGACGGAGTAATTACTCCTAAGTCTTACCAAGAGATTAAGAAGCGTAACTTCTCAAGCAGAACAAACAAAGAGAAATGGGACGGAAATAAATTGGCAAAGGAAATTCAAAATATATTTTCAGGAGACTATACAAAGATGGGGAAGAACAATAGAGATATTATTTTAAAAAATCATAATATTAAGAAAATTGCAGATAGATTTGAAGCTATCTACAATGAGATAAAGGTATGAGGAAATATAAAATAGCGGGAATGACCCGAATAAGAAATGAATCTTTGATAATCAAAGAACATTTAGATGCTATGGCAGAATACTGTACTGGCGGAATCTATGTCTTTGATGATGCTTCACAAGATAATACAGTGGCAATTTGTAAAAAGCATCCTGCAGTAAAATCAGTAATTGGAGTTAAGGAGTGGGATACTAAAACAGAGTTAGCCATAGTGGAGAAACATCAAAGGCAAAAATTACTGGAAGAAGCTCAAAAAGATAATCCAGACTGGCTTGTCTATTTAGATGCTGATGAAAGATTATTTTTTAACTTTGAAAATTTAAGTGATGATGTAGATGTGGTTTATTCAAGATTGTTCGATTTTTATATAACCGAAGAAGATAAAGATAGAGAGTATAATGGCAATTTAGTTTCAATGAGAAGGTGGTGTGGTCCTGAGTTTAGAGAGATAGTTTCTGTTTTTAAGAATCTACCCACTCTAAGATTTACTCGCAAAGATTCTCGGAGTCCTGAAATTTCTCTTTATAGCCAAAGGCTACCCGCAGGACTAATCAGACACTACGGCAAAGCAATTTCAGTTGATAACTGGGAAAAGAGATGTAAGTTTTATCAGAAAAGAGCACCTGAGTATGCCACTATTTGGAAAAAAAGACAGAACAAAGCAGTTCATAAAGAATCAGATTTTTTAAGACCATTATATACTTGGAGTAAAGTGCAAAAACACGCAGTTATTCTTTCAGCACAAGATTATACTCAAGAGGAATTGCAAAAGATGATAAATTACTAATTAACAAATAGGAAAAAGTTATGAGAAATTCTAAACCAAACATTTTATTTGTGCCAAAGGACAAGATGGGGTGTGGATTTTATAGAATGTTGATGCCCGCCAATCAAATTAAAAAGCAGGGGTTAGCAAATGTAGAAGTAGTCTACGATATTTCAGACCCAAGAGTAGCCCAATGGGCACACTTAATCGTCTTACAAAGACCTTCAAGCTATGATATGGCAGAGTTTATTCAGTATTGGAGAGCTAACGGAAAGAAAATTGTATTTGAAATAGATGATTATATGCAAGGTATTTTGCCAGACAATCCTGCCAGACCTTACTGGGAGCATATCGGTGGAATGACCACCCGAGCAATGCACTGTATGAGTCTTTGTAACGGAGCTACTGTTTCAACGCCAAGATTGCAAAGAGAATACTCATTTTATAATAAAAAGATTCATTGTCTACCAAATTACTTAGATAGGGAATTGTGGGAAATGCCAATAAAGAATAAAGAGTTTTATGAGAAACGGAGAGATGATGATATTATCAGAATCGGCTGGGAAGGCTGTGTTGGGCATCGACAAGATTTAGAGTTAATTGCCAAAGTATTAGAGGATTTAGTTCTTGAATATAAAGGCAAGGTTCATCTGGTTATGTTCGGATTTACTCCATTGGATATTTTCTTGAAACTGCCGAATGTTCATCAAACTTGCCCCAAGTGTAGTCATTCAGGACCGCTTGAGTATTACCCAACAGTTCCATTACTTGAATATCCAGTCAGATTAAGAGAGTTAGCATTTGATATAGGAATTGCCCCAACAGTCAGTATTTCTTTCAATGATGCAAAATCAGATTTACGCTTTAAAGAGTACTCTACCTTAGGAATCCCAACAGTTGCTTCAGATGTCCCTGCTTATAATAATTCTATCAAGCACGGTGTTACTGGATATTTATGTCAAGATAATTACAAGGATTGGTATAATGCACTAAAAGGATTAATTGAAGATGAGAAGAAGCGTAAAGAAATGGGCAATAAAGCAAAATTCTGGGCAGAATCACAGAATATAGAGGACAATATTTTAAAATGGCTAACTGCATATGATAAAATATTGACTGCCATAGATTAATTTAAAGACTAAAGTAGTTATATAATTGCTAACGGATTATCTCCATAAAGGTCGTGGATAATCGAATTAGCGAATTAAGAGGAAATAGAAATTTATACTAATTAATCAAACATCAAACGCATATGGCTTTAACATTTAATTGGAATCAAAGAACAGGTGCGGCGAGTGCTACAATCACTTCTGATTTAGGCATTAGTGGTAACTTGTTCAATTTTCAAAATCAAGATGTTGCTTCTGCAGCAGAGTATACTTCGTATCCTATTACTGCGGGTAGCAATTCCTATGAAGTTTGGTTAAGAGGTCATTTTACCGGCTCTTTTAACAAAGTTCAAAATTTGCAACTTTGGAAAAGTGGTGGTGCTGAAGGCGATGGAGAATCATTATATTGGAAAGATGGCGGTGGCTCTGCTTTTGTAGAACCTGTAACCACTGATGCTTACACAGATGCGGTCGTGCCGACTGCCGACCCAGCTTCTTCCAATGTATCAATCAATGATAGTCAGGCAAGTTCTTTGAGTGCCGCAGGCTATTCTGATTATGTTGTTCTTCAACTAAGAACCGCCGCAAGTGCTGAAGCAGGTGATACTGAAACTTTCACTTTCACTCTTCAATACGATGAAAATTAGACCTCTATTCTCAAATTTGAGAATGAACTAAAATTCTAAATTCAGGTATTATATATAGAGACCTCTATAACTAAATATCCTTTAAAGAAGCATAAAACCGAATACAATCGGTAGCTCTTACTGAGTATCACGCAATACAATGCTGGCACTCGGTCTTTTTGTGAGCAACTAATAAATAATAAAGAGACTTATGAATAAAGAACTAATCAATCAATTATACAATCAAGGTGCTTTAGACTTTTTTTGGGTGGCTGTCAGAAAAGACAACTCTACCCTTTGTCAATTTAAACAAACAGGAGATACAATAGAAGAAACTTCTTTTTCGGAAATAGACCGATATTCTGAACAATTCAAATCTTTTAAATTAATAAGTTTAAAAGACGAAACTATTACCTTTGAAGTTGATTTAGAAACAGGTGATTTTCTTTTTAAAGGAGTGCGTTTAAAAAATAATATTGAAATTGCAGGCAATCAATTAAAATGTTCATTTTGGAGACGCAAACTTTTGACAATGAATTTAGCTCTCTCAACAGAGAGTTCAAAATATCTTTGTTACATTTTAGGTTGGCATATCAATATTGATGGAGTCAATATTAAGAAAGAATATCAAATATTTCCTGATTTTTCAGTCAAAGAGATTCTACATAAACAGAGTCGGAAACTTTTTGCTAAAGCCAAGATTACTTAAACCTTATGTTTACAGCTGTGTGGAATTCAATCGCAGTGTTCTTACGCTACTTCTGGGTTAAATTATGTTTAACTATACCCGTGGGGCTATTTATGTTAAAAGAACAACATTACTTAATTATTTATGCTTTGTTGTTTATTTTGATATTGGATACAATTTTGGGTATCTGGGTATCAATTAAATACAAAGTTTTTACAAGCCACAGATTATCACGGATAACTGCTAAATTATTTCGTTATGCAATTGGCTTGGGCAGTATTTGGGGGTTGGTGGTAGTTTCACCCTCTCTTTTTGGTTGGGCATTTAACTCTTTTGGCATCTTCTTTATATTGACAGAAGTATTCAGCAATTTTGAAAAGTTATCTTTATTGGGTCTTATTGTGCCAACTAAATTATTATCAAAGCTAAATAAGAACTTTCTTGAGTATGCCTCTGATGATATAAAAGTAAAGAGAAAGGCTATTAGTAAGATTTTAAGTAAAAATGATGTAAATTATACTCTATCTTCAGAAGATATTCATTTAAAAGACACATAATTTATTTGATTGTGTGACTAATTTGATACGCTATGTATTCGCAAATACCAAAACCTCTTACTGACAATGACGAATTGAAAAATTTGCGTTCTTTGAATTCAAAGCATTTTAAATTAGACAATAAAGAGAGGATAATGAATGCTCACGCAGGGCATATCCATTATCTTGATAAATTAGATAGCAAAAGATTTCGTGAAGTAGATTGGACTTTAAATTGGGATGAAGATAAAAAAGGATGGGGGTTTAAGTTTCATTCTTTTCAACCGTTTTTGCCTGAATATGCAGATGAATGGGTTTCTTTTAGAGATTTGTTTGATGGTAAAGACCAGACAATTAGATATAAAGCCCAGTGTAACCACATTAAAGGTAAATTATTAACGCCAGATGAAACTCTTAAAATAACTAAACAGTCTCATCTTAATTCTGTAATTTATAAAAATGCTTTCGGTAAAGGAATTGATTATCTTTTATATTTTACTCGTTCTCGATTAGTTAAAGCTGTAAGAATTAAAGATAAAGTTAAAAAAGTTAAAGATTATAATTTTGAGTTTGAAGTAGAATTTCCAAAAAAAGCTATTAAAAGAGGTTTTAAGGATAATATTAAATATGAATTAGATTTAATGAGAGATAAAGAATTTGATAGTAATAAAGAATTATTGATTGGTGATGATAAAGAAGATGGAAAAGAATGGCATACTTATTTAAAAGGATTTAAAGTTTGGGATGATAAAAAAATAGAAACAGTTAAAGTAGATTATTTTCAGAAAGATAATAAAAAATATTTAAGAAAAAAGATTACAGCAGACTTTATTAAAGATTCTGTTGGTGATGTCTTTACAGATACAGTTACAAGTTATTATATGGGTGCAGGTGATGGTGATATAGGTTCTCCTGATGACCCTTATTCTTGGGATACAATTCACGATTTGTCTTCTGGTAATGCAAATCCAACAGGAACAACATATTCGTATACTTATAATTACGGAAGTGGTGACCAGGCAATGATGTGGGTTAGAGGTAGTAATGGAAATTTACAAGGACAAAGATTTTTCTTGCCTGCTGATACCTCTGGTTTAACTTCTGGTGCAACAATTACTGCTGCCACTTTATATTTATATGTTGATACGAATTCAGCACACGATGATGACGCTCAAGCTTATATTGGTTTAGTACAAACCACCCAAGCAAGTAATACAACACTTGTTGGGGGTGACTTTGACCAGTGTGGAAGTATTGACGACCCAACACAAGGAGCTACTGGTAAAAATATATTAGATGATTTTACTTCTGGTGAATATAACACGTTTGTTTTAAATGCAACTGGTAGAGGTTGGATTTCTAAAACAAGTTATACAAAATTAGGATTGAGAGAAGGTCACGATATTGAAGATGACCCAATTAGTTTGAGCAACACACAAGCAAATGGTATTGCAGCTCGTGCTTCTGAGTATGCAAACACAAGTTCAGACCCATATTTAAGTGTTACTTATACAACGGTAACTACAGTGGCAACGACAATCACAGCAAAGGCGAGAATTCAAAAGACACTAACAAAAACAATAACTGCAAAAGCCAGAGTTACTGTGGGGGGAGTCAGTACCAATATTTCAGGCAAAGCCAATATTCTTAAAGCTAATGTAACACAGACAGTAACGGCTAAAGGAGGTATTAGTAAAACATTTGATAAAACTATTACTGCCAAGGGGAGATTTCAATTACTTACCGAAACAGCTATTTCAGGTAAAACAAATATAAGAAGTGCAGTATCTACAAATATTTCTGGTAAGGCTAATATCAGATTTACTGAAGGTTCTTTTATTACTGCCAAAGGGGATATAAAGAAGATGCAGGAAACCTCTATCGAAGGAAAGGGACGAGTACAACTAATCTCTGAAACAACTATTTCTGGCAAAGCCAGAGTACAATTAGTTACTTCACAAACTATTACTGCAAAAGCAAGGGTAACTGCGATTGGCTCTACTAATATTCAAAGTAAAGGTAATTTAAGAAATGAGGTTAGCACAAATCTTTCTGGCAAAGGACGAATAGAAAAAACCAAAGATACAAATGTTTCTGCAAAGGGACGAATTCAATATCTATCTATAACTAATATTTCTGGTAAGGCAAGGGTAGACCTTTCTTCCAGCAGAGCTATCTCGGGCAAAGCAAATATTAGACAAACTCAAAGCACAAATATTCAATCTTTGGGTAGTGTAAAGAAGACTGCTGAAGAAACCATTCAAGGAAAATCCAGTATCAAGCAAGAAGCAGTTGAAACAAACATTTCTGCAAAGGGAAGATTACAACGAATGGAAAGTTCTTTAATAACTTCAATAGCAAACTTGAAGAATACTTATGATTTACCAATTTCAGCAAAAGCCAGAATCCAAATTGGTGGAGTTAGTACCAGTTTATCTGCTAAGGGGAGAATACAACAAGAAGTATCTAAAACAGTAACGGCAAAAGGCAGGGTTCAATTTTTATCCGAAACGGATATTTTAGGCAAGGCAAATATAAGAAATACTATTGATACAAATATTTCTTCTAAAGCTAATATTAAAGTTAGTCAAGCAACTAATATAAAAGCAAAAGCAGATATTAAGTTAATTGCCGTAGAAACTTCTATTCAGTGTAAGGCATTAATATTAACTAATATAGGTGGAAGTGTTAGTGCTAAAGCTGATGTTAAGAAAACACAAGAACAAAGTATCACTTCTAAAGGAAGAATAGAAAAGACAGAAATGTCTGCCATTTCTGCCAAAGGTAATATTTTATATGGTGAAGGAGTAAGTTTAACTACAAAGGGTGATATAAAGAAAACTTCCGAAACAGCTATTTCAGGCAAAGCAGATATTAAAGTGTTAGATAATTCTATCTCAATTTCTGCTAAGGCTCGTATTCAGTCTTTATCAGATACGAGTATTTCTGCCAAAGCACGAATTGAGCTTGGTGGAATTTCAAATCTATTAGAAGCTAAGGCAAACATAAGAAATACTTTTAATCAGAGTATAACCGCAAAGGCTCGTATAAAAATTTCAGGTATTGATAATCCACTAACAGCAAAGGGGGATATTAAAAAAATAATGACTCAGACAGTTACTGCTTTGGGAAGAGTAGGAATTTCTGGTGATATACTCTTAGAAGCTAAGGGTCGGATTACTCGAGAAGAAAGTACAAGTATTTTTGGTAAGGGGTCTATCAAACAAACCTTTAGTTCGGCTATTTCCGCCAAAGGAAGAATACAGACAGGCGGAGAAGGAACAAGTATTTCCACCATTGGGAGCATAAAGAAAACACAAAGTACTCTTATATCTTGTAAAGGGAGTATATTCAAAGTTTCAGAGGTCTTAATTACTGCAAAAGGAAATATTAAATTTAGCTTTGGGGAAGATATAATTGCAAAAGCGAGTATCTTTAAGACAGACAGCACCACAATCCAAGCTATTGGAAATATTAAAGTTACCAGCCAACAAAGTATTCAGTCTAAAGCTAACTTAATTTGTACTCTGGGCAAGAGTGCACAGGCTCTTGGAAATATTAAGGCTCTGGGTGAACAAGATATTCAAGGTAAGGCAGATATTTTTAAAACAAGTAGCACAATGATTCAGGCTCTTGGAAGTATTAAAGTTCTTGGAGAACAAACTATTCAAGCCAAAGCAAATTTACTTGAAACTCTCGATACAGATATACAAGCTAAAGGTAGTATTCAAGATACTTCTGAACGGACTATAACTGCATTAGCCAGTATTAAAAAGTATGCAGTTTCTGTAAATACCCAAGCTAAAGGTAGAATTAAAACATCTGATATTACTAATGGTATTTCTGCAAAGGGCGATATTAAAAAGACCAGTCAATCTAATATACAAGGATTAGGTTCAGTAAAGAAGACAGAAAATCAGTCAATAAGCGGGAAAGCTAATATTGTAATAAGGTATTCATCTACTATTCAGGCATTGGCATATATTGAAATAACTGCCTCTCCAACAATCCAAGCAAAAGGAAGTATAAAAACTACACACGATGTTACTGTTTCTGCTAAAGCATCTTTATTACTTTTGGGCGAATATTCTATTTCAGCCAAAGCATCTTTATATGTCATAACAAAGGTATTGGGCATTCCTAAAAATATGCTAAATACCAAAGTAAATATTAAACAAAAAACAAATATAAAAGATGATGTAGGGGATTTAGATGAAACTTTTGCGGTAAATCAATACTATGTTCCCGCTGCGATTAGATTTCTAACTGGAGAAGAAATTGCCACTTTACAAGGAAAATTGTATAATTATACACATAGGGGATTTTTACCTAAAGCAATAATCCGCAATAATACAATTATCTATATTTCTATTAGAGAAGGCGATTTATTATATGATACCCGAAAGAATATTAACTATCGGGTAAAAGCAGTAAGGAATCAAAGATTGGCTAATCGCTGGATTTCAAGAACAAACTATCATCATTATGAACTTTTCTTGGAAAAATTAAATAATAGTATTTACACTAATTAATCTTATGGATACTACAACTACACAAATCACATCAAAGGCATCAGTAGGAATAACTATTTACTTAACTTTGGCTCAATTTAAAAGCCAAACGATTATTGATTTTGCTGAGTATTCAGACGCAGTTTTACAGGAGTATGTTGATAGAGCACATTTAGCAATTAATCAATGGTTGGGGGGAAGTGTCGGTCTTAGTTCTCGCTGTGAAAAAGATATTAGAGTTACTTATGATTATCCAAAGAATGGATTATTTATTCAGTTACCACACCGACCAATCGTGTCTGTTGAAGAAATTACAGTTACTTTCAGTCCATCAGGAGTTATAACTTGGGACACAGCAACTGAAGTAGATAATTGGCGAATAAATGAAACAACAGGTTATCTTGAATACTTTGGCTTAAATTTGAGCGATTATGCTTTGAATTTATGCTTACGAGACCCGACCGCTTCAAATGTTATACCAATGGCAGAAGTAGTTTATTCAGCGGGGTATTATCCAATTCCTACTGCAATTACAAAAGCAACATTAATATTAACAGAACAATTTATTAGGTCTGAAAGTGGAGATGATGTTGAATTAACCTCAATCGCAGTAGGCAATTATAGAGAAACCAGAAAAAGAAGTAGTGGTATTAAGAGTATGGGAATGATTGGTGGGGTTGACCAAGTAGAAAGATTGCTCCGACCTTATAGACAAGCTAATCAAACAATGTTTACTAATGGACCATTAGGTTAAAAGATATGACAACTACCAATCAATTCTTATCTGCCAAATTGAAGATAATTCAGCCTACTAAAGTAATAGGCATTCCATTGAGAATGTTTAATACTAAGATTACTGTTAAGAACAAGGCAACAACCAAGGACGATACAGGCGGTTTGAATGAAACTTTTACTTCTGATTATGTAAATATTCCTGGCACTATTCAACCATTAACGGAAGATGAAGTAAGAGAGTTACAAGGTACATTATATAATTATACTCATCGAGGATTTCTACCAAAAGTAATTTCTCGGGAAAATGTGCCGATAGAAATTGACTTTCAAGAAGGAAGTATGTTTTATGACCAAGAGACAGAAGAGTCTTTCAGAGTCAAATTGATAGACGAGGAAGAAGCCGCCAATGTTCATTTTTCATCAAATTATTATTATTTTGATATATTGTTAGAAAAATTAAATGATGACCGTTATGATTAAAATTACTGTTCGTGGGGCAGACCTTGCCTTATTGTCAATAAAAAGTAAACGGGCAAGTTTGGATAATTTGCTTAGGGCTTCAGTTAGAACATCGGGGCTACAAGTTGAAAAAGCCGCGAAAGAGAATTGTCCTGCAAAGACAGGTAATCTAAGAAGAAGTATACTATCACAAGAGTCACAGGAAGGCAGAACATTTAAGGCAACTGTCGGTCCTGATATAGCTATTGCACCGTATGCGGTCTATGTAGAAACGGGGCATACTCAACAACCAGGTAGATATGTACCTGCTTTGGGCAAGAGGTTAGTTGCTTCTTGGGTTGAAGGAAAATGGTATATGGCAAAAACTGCAATACAAATGCGAAAAAAGGTCGAAGATAATCTAAAAACGGCTTTTAGAAGAGCCTTAATAACAAAGTAATCTTATGGGATTTTCAGTGCAAAATTTAAAAAAGTTAGTTTTCAGTGTCTTAAAAGATGACGCAACTTTAATAACTTTACTGGGCGGGAATGAAAACATTTTTCACTTTCACCCTAAACAGGAAAGTAACATACCTTATCCAATAGTAGTGTATAGTATTTTAGGCATAGAGGATAACCCTTATGATTCAGATAGAAATGCTGATATAAATACTTTGATTATTAACATAGATGTCTTTTCCAGCGACAGCTCGATGAAAGAAGCTGACGATATTGCAGATAGAATATATGCCTTATTGCACGGGCAAACTATTTCTGATGATAATATATTAGTTTATACTTGTTATCGGGGATATCAAGATGAGACTTATGATGACACCTCACAATGCTGGCGAATAAATGCCAGATACAATATAACTAATGCAAGTAAATAATTAATAATAAAGAGTATGAGTATAGAAAAGAAAACAATCAAAACCAACGAAGATAAAAACCCCCAACCAAAATTTCAACAAATTCTTTTGGAAAAGTTTAAAACTTGGACAAAGATAGAAGATGTTGAAGTTGGCGAAGCAGTAAAAGATTTATGCGGCGATTCTTTCTATGAAATGAGAAAAATGACTGCACAAATCTGTCGAGCAGTGGAATCCAGAGAGTTAGAAAAGGAAGTTGCTGAACAGCTGATTTCTGAATTAAAGGAAGTCATAGATAACTCTTGGAGATGCATAATCGACAAGCAAAAGGTCGGTATGGATAAGCTCGGCATCATCATTCGCAAATATGTTAGAGAAGAAGACTAAGATTGTATTCGTTGGTAACGGGGTTTTAAAATACAATCTAAAAGATAAGAGGGCAGTGTTTTATAAAAACCAGCCCCAGGAAGTAGATACTGAAGATGCAGAAAATCTTCTAAAGTTAAGAGGCAAGGGGTGTCGATGTCATAATTCAGAAGGCACACTTCTGTTTATAACTTACGACCAGTGGAAAGAGCTTAATAACTAATTTTAGATATAAAATCTTATGGCTATAACAATCACGAATATTAATACCGGTGGTGCAACAGTTACCATTGGTGGAACTGTCAACACCGTAGATGTAGATGGATTTTACATTGGCACTATAAGCGGGACTAATGTAGGATGTACTTCTGGCGGGGTTACAGTTACTTACAGCTTTGAAACTAAGGATATTTATTGCGACCAAGTTACTGCACCTGTCGAAACAGCAATTACTAATGAAACTGCTACTATCAAATTTGATATGTTAGAAAGTGAAGCAGATAATTTACAAATTGCTATCCAACAATGTACGTATACTCAAAATCCAGGGGCAGAAAACAAAATCGGCGTGGGTGGACTTGTTACAGTTACTTTCACTCCCTTAATGCTTGAAATAACTGATAATGATGATACCAGTTTAGTAACTACTTGGACTTTCTTTAAGACTATTACTGGTGGTATGGAAACAAGTTTTGAAAGAGACAATCCTACTGCTATAACAGTTACTTTCACTTCTTACGCTGATACTTCTCACGCTTCGGGTCATCAACTCTTTAGTGTGAATGAAGCGTTGGCATAGATACTTTTATTAACTAAGTAAATAGAAATTATGACAGAGAAACTAAAAACATCCGTTGAAACAGTTTTCAATGGACAAACAATTACCATTAACAAACTAAGAGCTGGCAAGTATTATGAAGCCCAAGAAATTTATCTTGGAATGATTGATTCCTTGCGTAAGCAAATGGTACAAAAACCACAGGTAGGAAAAGATAATAAACCCCTCGAAACAGATAAAGCAAAATCAGGAGAAATCAGCAGTAAGTTGCCTCTTGATGTATCAACGCTTTATTCTGTCTTTCCGAAAGAAATTGTTAAACTTGTGAGTTTTTGTATAGAAGTTGAAGCTGATAAATTATTAGCAGAGGCATACCCAGAAGAAATATCTGATATGGCAGAAAAAGTTATCTCATTAAATAATTTCAGCGAAAACTTAAAAAACTCCGTAGCCCCTTTGGGGAGTCTGGGGGCGACCAAGAAAGATTAGGACATTCAGCCACTCGAGGTACTCTACTACCCAAGATGAGATTTCTTGCTTGGATAGTAGATACCTTGGCGGTTAGATATGGATGGACAAAATATTACATCTTTGAAGAATTATACTGGGAAGAGCTATGGGAAGTTGTACAGGTAGCTGCGAATTCAACTGTATATGAAAAAAATCAAGATTTATTCTTCAACTTCTGCCTACACGCAGGCAGTAAAGATGCGATTAAGAATTGGAAAGACTCTCCCTTACCCTTCCCTGACAAGGAAATTGTTGTTAAGAAACTACATTATGGTGGTTTAGACCAGTTACCAGGACACGTACCAGTCAAACGGGTAAGTAAAAAAGAAGCAAAACAATTAAAAGCTCAAAAAAATGGCAAGTAACATAGACATTGTAATAGAAGCAGTAGATAATCTCTCCGCAACAGTTAAGCGGATAGAAACTAATGTGGCTACTTTCAGTAGAAATGTAGAAAATAGCACAAAAAAAGTTCAAAGAAGTACTCAGAAAATGACCAATAAAGCAACTAAATCTTTGGACAGTTTGAGTAAATCTTTTGGCGAGGTTACTACTAATATAAGGCGACTTGGTGCGATAGTCGGTGCTATTTATGCTGTCCGCAGTGCTGTGAATGCTCTTTTAGGTGTAGCAGATGATTTTAAAAAGTTTAATGAAGCAATGGCATTTACTAATACTATTGCCTTATTAACTGACGAGAGTTTAGCCAAACTAACAGGGCAGGTTTCAGATTTATCGGTTGCATTAGGAAAAGCCGCACCTGAATTAGCCAGAGGTCTTTATGATGTCTATTCTTCTGGCTTTGAGGGAGCAGAAGCAATGAAGATTTTAGAAGTTGCAACACAAGGTGCAATTGCTGGTTGGACAGATGCAGAAGTTGCTGCCCGAGGCTTAATGGCAGTGATGAATGCTTATAATAGAAAAACTGGGGCAGATGCGGTTGATATTATGGATAGTATGTTTAAAACTGTAGATAAAGGTGTTATTACTTTTGATGAATTAGCCAGTGAGATTGGTTCAGTAGTAACGGCTTCTTCTCAATTAGGAATACCTTTTGAGCAAATAAGTGCTGCAATGTCTGAAATGACTTTGAGAGGTATTAGTGCCGCTGAATCTGCAACTGCTTTGGAAAGTTTGATGAGAAGTATAATGAACCCAACAGATGAAGCAAGGGATACTATCAAAAGATTGAATGCTCAAAATAAAGATTTAAACTTTCAATGGGATATTACAACTTTAAGAGCCAAGGGATTAGGCGGAATGATGGAAGATTTAAGTAAGGCTTCACAGGGTAATTTTGAGGTAGTTGGAAAACTTATTCCAAATATTAGGGGTATGAGAGCTGCGATGGTTTTGGCGGCTAATGATGGAAAAGGCTTTAATGAAATGTTAGAAGAGCAAGCTGGTCGGGCTGGGTCAACTGCCAAAGCTCTTGAAGAAGCTGATAAAAGTATTAATCGACAATTAGAAGCCGCCAGAGCTGAGTGGGATGCCTATAAAAGAAGTATAGGTGAGGTAGTTGCTAAACTTCAGCTTGAGTTTATGAAAGTTCTTTTGATTGTTGCAAAATATATTGATGAACATAAAGAGGAAATTATGGCAGTCATAGATGCTTTTAAGAAATACGGTCAGTGGGTTGGAAATATTCTAAAAATATTAAAGAAGTTTGGTGAAGGCACTCGTGATGTAATGAAAGGCGTAAGTGATTTTGCGAAAAAAATTAAAGACTTTATAGATGGCAATAAATTTTTATCTTGGCTTGGAAAAGCCATAGATTTAGTTGGGAAACTTGAAAAGAAACTTCTACATATTGCGTTGATGGGTCCTGCAGGATTTTTTTATGACCCACCTGAAAAAGGGCAAATGGACTATAGTAAGTATGCAAAAGAATATGCAGACCAGATGTCCCCAATGTACGGATTCACTCCACTGACAGGAGGAATTACTACTCCCGAAGTACGAGACTTTCCATCTTTAGAAGAATTACTTGGTGGCGACATAGATTCGGCGACAGATAAGATTTCTAAAATAATAGATAAAGTTACAAAAGAAATTAGTGAATTCTATGTTGATTTAGGTGGTTTTGCTAATGACTATACAGAAGCATTAGACGAACAAGCAGACGCTTTCGGAGAATCTGCTTTAAAGTATTCAAGATTTTTAGAGGACATAGATACAGAGTTATCTCGATTAACAGACAAACACGAAAAAACGATTCAGAAAATTGAAGATGATATTTCTGATGAGAATAGAAGTTTCTCTGATTCAATGGATGATAGAGCAAAAAAGTTTGAGGATACGATGGATAAAATGTCTCAGACTCACGCAGATAAGGTAGAAGATTTACAACATCAATTAGATTTAGAAATTGGTATGGGTTTGCGGGCTGACCAAGAAAAAATTAAAGAGTTAGAAAAAGAAATGGCAAGAGAGAATAGAGATTATGCTCAAAGTTTGGCTGACAAAACTGCAGAAAGAGAAGATGCAGATGCTGATGAACGAAGGAGAAATGGAGAACGCTTAGAAGATTTAAGAGAAAGATTAGCAGAGGAAAAATTAGAATACTCTCAAAGAACAGATGACATTAAATTAGAAATGGATAGAGAATTGGCTGATTATAAAGCACAACAAGATGAAATTAGACAAAAAACTGCGGATACTTTGGCAGGTATAGTAGAAGATTACCAAAAAGCATTTAAAGGTATCTATGATGCTATTAGAGAGTCAGGAGTTCCGTCTCTTTTGATGCAACTACCACAAATCACTGCGGACGCACTGGAGAGGTCTATTTCAGGGGCTAATGTATCAAGAAATTTATTAGCAGAACAAGAGTATGTAAATAATTGGGGGGGTATGTATGGTCGGTTGCCAACTTCAGATGAAATAAATATGGGAGTTTACGGAACAAGTGAAGGACCGACTCCTGTGAATGTAATAATTAATAATCCTGTAGTTACTGATGAATCTTATATAGATAAAATATCTCAGCAAGTCCAAGTAACTATTGGGGAAGCTTTCCGTTTAGCTAAAAATGGAGCTTACTAAAATCTATGGCTACACTAATTTTCAATTCATATAACTTGCAGACCAGTAATATTATCACTGAAAAAGTTTTGCATACTTCCGCACCAGAAAACGATTTAATCACAGAGAGCAAGGCTCGTCGAGATGGGAGTTTTTTAATGTCTAATTATTGGCGAAAGAAAACGATTTTTGTAACTGGGCATATTATTGGAACATCTATTTCAAATTTGGAAAGCCGAATAGATACTTTAAAACAAAATTTAGTCGGGCAGAAGAAAAGTCTTGATGTAGGATACGCAGGAGGAACACGAAGATATACTGCCACAGTAAAAAGCATAACCATAGAAAGAGAGCATTTTAATAGTTATTGGTGTCCTTTTTCAATTGAATTTGAATGTGCTAATCCATTTGGTGAAGCAATTTCCAGTACTACAGAAACTCTACTCGCTCAAACTTCTTCTCCTTTTAGCAAAGTAATTACAATGATTGGGAGTATTGGTGCATACCCTGTTATAACCATTGACCTTACCTCGGGAGATAATGTAACTGCAATAGAAATTAAGAATACAACACTCGGAGATTTTATTACTATTGCCAGAAGTTTTAGTGATGCTGAAAGCTTAGTTGTTGATTGTGAAAATTTGACTGTTCAAGTGGATAGTACAGAAGTTGATTTTACAGGTGTCTTCCCAGCTTTTGAAATCGGTACAAATACAGTTGATATAACTGTAACAGGAACCCCTTTCAATGTAGATTTAACTCTTGTATACACAGCTTCATATATCTAATCTTTATGCAAACAAAGTCTGAAATAATTTTAGCAAAGATTTGTAATAATCCTTTGGGAAGGAAGTTTTTAGGAGTACCAAAAAATAAAAGAATTTATAAAATAACAAAATATTCAGCTCATTTTTACACAGGAGAATCCTCTAAAGAAGGATTACCAATAATTAGCACAGGTGAATGTGTTTCTAATAGGAAGATGAAACTTTTTAATTGGTTAGAAACTTGGAAACCTATTCACTTATGCTGGTTATTTAGACGCTTAAACTTAAAAATTCCTAACTATTTTATTGGGGCAGACACGGGCGAACTTGCTCCAGGAACAACCGGCAACGATACTTCTGTGGGAACAAAGGAATGGTATTTAACTGATAATGTTAAATTTGAAGGGGGGTCTCCGTGTCTAAATACTTTGGGGGATAGTGATTTGTATAGCATAAAAGAAAATAGTATAAAATTAGTTGTTGGTGATGCAATAGTAGGCGATGAGAAAGCAACGGATACCTATTTACCAGAAGAGTCATTGACTGCCGTGTCTTACGGAGGAAGTGCTGTCTTGTGGGGGCTGTCTTTAACAGATACTCAAGTAAATGCTTCAAATTTTGGGTTTGTTTATTCTGTTAAAACAACTGCAGGAACAATAGAAACTTCTTACTATTTGAAAGTAACTAATTTTAATTGCTCTGTACCAAGCGGGGCAATAATAAACGGGGTTACTGTTAAAGTAGTCTGTTGTCAACATTCCTACACTCCTGTATACCCACAGATAGACTATGTTACTTTAACTGTGCATTATACTGGGTTATCTACTTCTTCAACAAGTATATCCGCACTTTCTAATTTAAAAAGTGTGTGTTCTTCTTTAATTTTGGGCAAAGCACAGTTAGTATCTACTACAATACAAACTCTGTTAGCAAAAGGAAATCTTGGGTTGCCTAATCTTTTGTCTGCCAAAGCAAGAATACAAAATACAAAGACAAAAGCTATTACCACCAAAGCAAATATTAAAGAAACTGGCGTTTTAACTAATATTTCTGCAAAGGCACAATTAATAGTAATGTCCTATACAACTCTTTCAGCCAAATCTAACATAATAGAAAGGGAAAGGGTAGAAAATAAACTTTGTTATAAATTATATGAGCCAGACGGAACTTTTATTAAGGTTCTAAGCCCAGATGAAATAATTTCTAACTTGACGATTAGCCGAACTATTAATGGTGGCGTGGGGGGAGTAACCATTTCTCTAAAAAAACCAATAGATAATTATGATGAGTATGATGCAGTAAAGAATCCAACGGGGGCAATCAAATACGGCAATAGATTAAAAATATTTTTAACTGATAGGTTTAATACAGATAAACAAATTTTTTACGGATATTTAGTTGCTATCGGACCACAATATACAAATGGTCAGGAAACTGTTGTATTGACTTTTTATGGCGCGGTTTCTAAATTGAGTAATGACTATTATAATATTTCTGGTACTCCGCCTTATGAGCCGACTGAGCCTGCTGGCTTTTATGTGGAAGAAACTGCTGAATCCTCTTCAAAAATTATTAAAAATATTTTAGATAATTTTATCTTACAAACTACCAATCCAATGGTTTCATATATTTGGGGAACTACGATTGATGATTGTGGTAACTCTGTATCTTACACTTTTGATAGAATGAAACATTTAGACACTCTGAAAAAAATAGAAGAGTATTTACCTACTACTTGGTATTGGTATGTAGATGGTGAGGGTGATTTGTATGTTAAAGACAGTAGTTCACAAACGGAGCATACATTAGTTATTGGTAGGGACATTGCCGAGATTAAATCACATAAAACTATAGAAAGTGTAGTTAATTATTTTGTATTTTGGAATGGGCGTTCAACTGCAGATGCTTCGTATGTTTTTGATTATGATAAAAATAGTGATTCACAAGATGATTACGGCAGAATTACTTTATTTCAGCAAGACTCTGCTGTATTATCAAGTGCAGTTTCAGATATTAGAGTAACAAAAGTATTGGCTTACCGAAAAGACCCTAAGCAAGAATTGACAATTGAAGTAACTGACAAATATAATATTGCAGGTATTGAACCAGGGCATAGAATCTGTATCAGGAATCTTCGTGATGACTTACAAACTACTTTTGCTGATGGTTTGGTTGTTAAAAGAATATCGTATAAAATTGACTCTGCTTTACTTGAATTAGGACAGATAGGGGGCGACTTAACCGCCGCAGTATCAGAGGAAGAAACTTTGATTAACCAAAGTATATCACAAGCTCAAAGTAGTATAGAAAGTATCCAAGCAGGAGATACTCCAATTACTGAAGCTAACATAGAATACAGTGGGAGTAGCTTTATAAAAGAAGATGTGATTTATAGTCCTGTTTTGGCAGGTATAGATGGTTATTTTAGAGATACTCTAACAATGGGCCAATCAGGAATTGCCTCTGTTATAAAATCTTATGGCAAAACAGATTATGCAGATGCAAGCAAAGGATTTTGGTTAGAAAAAACTGCTACTGATTACTCAAAATTTGAGATGTATTATGACGGAGATAATTATTTAAGATTTAATACTCAAACAGGTGTATTAGAAATTTCAGGAGATATTGTTTTGGGACCAGGCTCAACGATTACTTGGAGTCAAATTTCTGATGCCAACCCTCCTAATAGTGCGGATTTAAGTGAATACTCTAATGATGTAGGCTGGACAGATGATGGCAATTTAGATAAGTTACGAGAAGGCATCTTATCGGGAGGGACTTTCATTTCTAATAAAGCAATTTACTCTCCGATTATTGCTGGTGATAATGGTTATTTTCGTGATACACTAAAGGTAGGTGGTTCAGGAATTGGTGGATTGATTGCTTCTTACGGTAAAAGTTCGTATGCTGATAGTGTGGCAGGATTCTTATTACAAAAAACTTCTGGGGGAGCTGTTTATTTTGAAGTATACGGAGATGCTACTCATTATTTAAGATTTAATTCTGGGGGTTCTCCTACCATAACAATTAGAGGTGATTTGGTAGCGGATGATTTAAAATCTGGTTCTATAAATGCTACTACCATAACAATTACCAACTTGAACGCAAGTAATATTTCTACAGGAACATTATCAGTTGATAGACTGGGGGCGACTTCAATTGTAGTTGGAAAGTTAGCTTCAGATGCAACAAATAGAATATTTCAAAACAGTACTACAAAAACAAATATTGAAGCGTGGAGACACGCCAGTGATGTAACAAAAATAGATGGTGGTGATATTTATGCAAGGTCGGTTACTGCTTCTCAAGTTTTAGCACATACAATAACAGGGTATGAACTTACTACTTCTCGAATCGATACCACAGAGCAATCTATTTCAAGTAAATTGGCAGTCGGTGCGGCAATAACTCCAACTAATGCTTTCTATGTAAGTGGCAATGCCGATATTATTGGTGTATTGAATTGTACAAAATTAGGGTTAGATGTCGGAACTTCCAATCCTTCTGCACAAGGAGATATTGTATGCTATGATAGTGGCGGATTAGAAGAATTTAGAGGACAGCCTGGAGGGGCTTGGACAGGAACTTTTGATATGACTGCTTATTAAATTTATGCCAGAAGAAAAAATACAAAAAAAAGAGGATGATATAGAGGTAAAGTTTAAAAAACAAACTGCCAAACCTTTGTATTTGAATAAAACCAAAACACTCGTAGAACGACAGGCACATTATACTGAGGTTATAAATAAAAAAATGAATCCTATTCCTAAAGATAAGTTTAACCCAGATACTTTTGAACCTTTGGGTGATGTTGATGATATGGTAGCAATTGCTAATCGTAAAAGAAGCATTCCACCAGAAGTACTGCCAACTTGTGGGCTAAACCCAAAGGTATTTCGTGAAGGGCAGATGATAGGAATGTTTGAATCTAAACAAGATTTATATTTAACTATGGCTCATTGTATTAATCGTTTAACTAAACAAGTGCGTGAGCTTGAGGAAAAAGTAAATAATAATTAATAAAGAGAAAGAACATTATGACTAATGAAAACACAAACACACTAACTCTAATAGAAAAAGAGTTAGAAGAAAAATCGGCAAACTTTCAAGGACTTGCCACAAAAATTGCAGAAGCTAAGAAGTTTATTCACGACAATGAATCAAATCTATTGGCTTTAGATGGGGCAGTGCAACAATTAAGAATTTTAAAGGAAAAATTATCTTCGCCAAAAGAAGAAAAACCTTCTCCTGAAGAAACTTCAAAGGTCGTTGAATAAGTATCTTAACAAGAAAAATAATAATTTGTTATGATTAAACACATCAATACCTACATTCCAGAAAAGATAAAGAAAAAAGATGCTATTTATGAGTTAATTTTTGGAACAACGCAAAAAAAGCAATCCTTTAATTGGAAGCCTTATTTACCAGAGAGGGAAAAACAGTGGTGGATTCCTTTCTGCGTAATCTTTAGTAGATTAGATTGTGGTGAGGCGATGGCTAACAGGCTGGGAATTCAACTAAATTTATCTGATAGAAGATTGGGAGTAGAAAGTAAAACAAAAAAGAATGGAAATACTTTTAATAAAGTATCAGATACTTTTATAAATAAAGGGACAGACTTAGAATATGCAACTCCTTTTACTCAAGAAATGCTAACAGGTGGTTGGAGTAAGTGGGGCAGTATATTTAATTTACCACAAGCGGGAAAGAGATACTTTGGTGGTAATCATTCTTGGGTTCTAACCAAATCTGCAATGATTGACGCTTTAGAACATTCACCCTTACAAATTGCTGTTGGTGATAATAATACTAATTGGGAACGAGACGGAGAAGTACAGCCTCCTGACAAAGTAGAGTTTCATCACGCAGTGTATATTTATTATATTGATAAAAATGGTAGAATGTATGTAAGAGATAGTTGTGGAAAACCAGAAAAAATTTTAAGTAGCAATTACCCAATTACTTGGTGCAAGTCTTTCAGAGATTTGCCAGAGAATTGGAAGGAAGACTCTATGAATAATTTTACAAAAATAATTAAAGATAAAAATTCATCTGCGGTTGGTTTTTGGATACCTGCCATTAGTGAAGACACTTTGATTTCTATGGCATTGGGCTTTAATAAAGAAATCGCTAAAAAGGAAGATGGTGGAGTTGATTGGGACAAGATTATTGAGGGTGAATTAGAATTAACTAATAAATAAAAATATGGATTGTAATTCAATCTCATTAGAATTTATTTTAATTCATAATACAATATTAGTAATTGCGGGGTTTGTAGTTGGAATACTATTTGACCCGTGGAGAAAGTAAAAATATGAAAAAACTTCTTACACTTAATCAGAAATCAGCAGTTAAATTTGCAGGGCTATCCTCTATTGCGACTGCTTTAGTAGCTTTTGCTATTAATAAATTAATTGATACTCAGTTAAATTTTTGGATGTTAATAGTTTTGTTAGTAATTGGAATTGGAACATTTATTTATTTAGACCTAAGAAAAAATAAAAATACTCCTTAAGAGTTGACAAATTACTATAAATATACTATAATAATAGTATATGTCAAGAGTATTTACTAAAAGCCATAGAAAAAACATTAGTCTTGCCTGTCAAGGTAGAGTTTCTTCAAGAAAGGGAGTAATTTTATCAGAAAAAATAAAAATTAAAATGAGTAATAGTAAAAAAGGCAAATATATTGGTAAGGATAATCCTTTCTTTGGCAAAAAACATACACAAGCAACGAAAGATAAAATTAGTAATACTAACAAAAATAATAAATATTGGTTAGGAAGAAAACATTCAGAAGAGACAATAAAAAAAATGCGTAAAAGTTCTTTAGGTTTTAAACACTCTGAAAAAACTAAAAAGAAAATGAGTAACTATTGGTTAAAAAATAAAGAAAAAACAAATAATTGGAAAGGCGGTAAAACAAAGCTTGTTTTGTATATACGAAATAGTGCTAAATATAGAAAATGGAGAAAAGAAGTATTTGAAAGAGATAATTATATTTGTCAAAAATGTAAACAACGAGGTTGTTTTTTAGAAGCACATCATAAACTTGCTTTATCTAAATTATTGGATAAATATTTTATATTTTTTTTATCTCAAGCATATAAATGTAAAGATTTATGGAAACTTTCAAATGGTCTTACTCTTTGCAAAGAATGTCATAAATTAACCGATACTTATGCTAATAAAGCTCGATATATTGACATAAGAGGAAAAAAAAGCAGTCCAACCGAATAGACTGTCTTTCACCTTTTTATTTAATATAGTTATCTCACCTAAGCGATGGAGAAAATCTATCGCTTGTGGTGTCTTTTAAATAGCTTCGTTGTATAGACGGGTTTTTTTTATTTTATGTAATGCAGTACAACCAATGGCAACAGCATCTGCTTCATCACTGCCCATTACTTTATTCTGATTTTCTAACTTAACTATTCTTTGATATTCTTCTTTTTTAGCTCTTGTGCTAACTCCATAATAGCTACGGGTCTCTTGTGGGGCTATATCTATGACTTTACAATCATAATCAAACCCTATGCCTAATATCAGACCCCTGCATTGCCCTATCTTTAGCCCTGCTTGAGGGTTTCGCCCTATAAAGGGGGTCTCAACCGCCATAAACTCTACAATAGAGTGTTTTTCAAAAAATTTTATCACACTTAACTTTAAATTTCTTAGTCGACTATAAAAAGTATCCCCCGATAATTTTATTTGTTTAGACTCTATTAGTTTTTCGTCTTGAAAAAAAGCTATCCCGATTTGGATGCTTCCTGGGTCAATAGATATGAGTGAAGATACTTTTGCTAACATATTTGTATTGATTTTATTTATATGTGTATTGGTTAATTTATGACATTCCTTACAAAGAGTAACACCATTTTTCAAGCCCCACAATTCCTTACATTTTACTGCCTCTTCGTTTGTAACTATACCATACCTTTTTAAAATAGAAGAAAAAGATTTTTTATGGTGTACCTCTAAAAATCCACTTGCTTTTAAATGACATTTTTGACAAATATAGTTGTCACGCTTGAAAATATCCTTTCTCCATTTTACATATCTGGCACTACTTCTTATTAAAGAAGAAGATTTAGTAATACCACCTTGCCAATTATTTCCTTTTTCGCCTAAAGACGATTTTCTTATCTTTTTCTTTGTAGCTTCAGTATGTTTTATTCCTAATCTATACTTATTGCCTAACATTAAATTTCTATGGAATTTCTTTATTTTTTCTCCGTGTTTAAAACCTAAAGAATACTCATTTCCTAATTTAGCTTTACTCATCTTTTTTTTAGTTGCTTCTGAAAAAGGCTTTCGTTTCTTTCCTAATCTTACCTGGCGTATCTTCTCTTTAGTTGCTTCAGAGTGTTTTCTTCCAGTTTGAGCTTTGCTCATTAATATTCTTGTTTTTTCAGAAACCATAAAATTATTTTATTCATACTTTTTAGAATTTATTTTTAATGGTTATCTCCTCGTTAGAGCCAAGATGAAGGAGGTAATTTTGTATTTTTGACAGAAATATAGATAAGCAACCCAAAAGGACACAAACACCAATAAATAATAAAATAGCATAAACAATGTCTTTAACATTCTTTTTCATTTGTGAGGTCATAATAATATTTTAATTATCTAAAAAATCCTTACCATTTGTATCTACCCATATAATATTTGGGTTTTTCTGCGATTTTATTTCTTATTTTATCATTGTCGTGGCATTCTCGACACAGAGCAATTAAGTTATTAACATTATTACTCCCACCTTGGGCACGGGAGAGAATATGGTGAGCATCTACTGCTGGGTTACCACAGTACTCACACTTCCCTTGACACCTACTAAATATCGCCCATCTCGTTTCTTCAGGAATAGGAGTTCCTCTTTTTTCTTCTCGTTCTTCTTTAAAAAAGGTTTGAGTCATAAAATTAATCTTTCCTTTCTTCTTTTTTTTTTTGCGAATTCGTCTACTCCATTTTGAAATCGTTTTAAACGTATTGCCATCTTTTTAATTTTATAGGTCTTACCTGGTATATCTTGATTTTTTTCTAAATAATCTAAAAAGGATATTTTATAAATTCTTAATGCCTCTTTTCTTAAAATATATCCTTCTGATATTATTGTTCCAGATAATTTTTTTCTATGAGTGCGATACATATCTAAATGTATTTCATACTTCTTCTTCCCAAAGTCCTTAACTATGTGAAATCTTGGGTAAGGACTTTCTTGGGGGCATACACTTCTCATCCACTCGTGATATCTTAGTCTGAAATCTCTAATAGGCAGAAGACGATACCCAGCCTTATTTAAAATAAATTTTTGTACTCTAAGATTTGTTTTTAAAGTCATACTGTGTCATCTTGGGGTTTATCTTCTTCTTTTATCGGGGTTACCTCATTATCAGCAAATGCCCTGACTAAACAATTTACATAACTACCTATAACTGCTATTTGATAAAGCTCTTCCTTGGTCGTTACTCTCTTTTCTTTCCAGAGTTGGTCTTGTATTTTTGCTAAGGTAGTTATGATGTTGTTTAGCTCTTTTGAATTTTCTTTTTCGCTTTTTTGACTCATATTGTTGATTTGACTCTTTATGGATACTTGACTTTGCTAAAAGCAGTGCCTGTCTACTTTCAGGACTCAAATTTTCCCAAAGAGTTGTAGGTTTCAATTTAAACTTCTTTTGTTTCTTTTTATTTTTTGTGGTGTTTGGTTGATTCTGCATAAAATTTTATCTGGCTTCTCTTTTTATCATTACAAATACTGCCCCCTGGTCAGCTAACCAATTAATTATTCCTAATTTATCTTCATTACTCCATTCTTCTTGTTCTACTTCGGGAGTCAGAGTCTTCCAAAATCTCTTTCCATCCCCAAAGTGTCTGGTTAAATAATCTTCCCATTGCTGTTTATCTAATTCACGAACTGAGAGGCTGTTCCATTTTCCGTTTTTATCTTGGGCACGGATAAAAATGAAATCTAAATCTTCATTGATGTATTTTTGGTTTTTCATAAAAAGTTTATTCTATACTCTTAATTATCATAAGTATCTTTTACAGTGTCTTTTAGGGCTTTGCTGGCTCTAAATTTAATTAGTTTTAACCCTTTTACTTCCATCATTTGTTTATTTCTTGGGTTTTTAACTTGGCGGGGTGCTCTATAAAAAGGGGTGAATTTACCAAAAAATCCTAATTTAACTGCGTTGCCTGATTTTAATTCTTTTGTTATATGCTCTTTCATTGAAGAAAGAATTTTTCTTACTTGTCCTGAGGAATGCCCTGAATTATAACAAATGGCATTGACTAATTCTTTTTCAGGGATAGTTTGTATTTTTTTAGTATCCATAAGATTATTATTTTTGACTTACTTTAAAAGTAAGTTCTGAATTAAGTTTTATCTCATTAGAAATAATATGTCCGTTTGTGTCTTTATATCCACAGTTTTTACACACTCTGGCTTCTATACTACATTTTTCTTTATTTTTAAGATAAGGGGCAAAACAATAATTCCAATTCAGCTGGTTACATTTTGGGCAAGGGGTATTTCGGTACTTCTGATATTGCTTTATGGCTCGTTTTTGCTTAAATTTAGTAAATATATTCATAGGATTAAGATTAAACATCTAACTCTACTTCAGCGTATAAAGAAATAATTGTGATTCTTCCTGTAGTTAAATTTTTTGTTAGTGTGTAATTATATAAATTGCCTTGGTTAGTGAGGACTACCCCATAAGATTCATCTTGTGGCATAACTTGAATTATTTTTTCATTTTTATTCATAAAGCTATTTAATTAAATCTTTTATTTAGTCTTATAAAAAATAAATCATTACAATTAAACTCTTTACAAAGCAACGGTCTATGTTTATAAATTAAACACTTACTATTTTTTAATTTTGTACACTTTATTTTTAATTGAATATAAAGATTGTTATTAACTATTTTGGTTTTAATTCCGTGTAATTTAATCCATTTGACATAATCTTTATGGTATTTATCTGCTTTATTATATTTACCTAAATTTAAGAACATTTCTTTACAACAAGCACCATTACACTTCTTACATTTATTTACTTGCATATATCCTTTAAATGCTGAATAAATTTATCTAAATTCTTACTGGACTTTTTAAACTTTTTATATTCTTCTTCAATATAAGGAAATGCTTGCATTAAGGTTGTTTTCTTTAAATCTTGTTTGGTAATCAAATCAGTATCTACAATATGCTCTATGGCTTCTTTTAAATCTTCTCCGTCTTTGCTCATTAGAATTTTAGCATAATCAGGATTTTGATTTATTAAATCAATGGTGTCTTTTAAAGTTTCACGATTGGAAAAATCATTATTTAAGATTTTTTGTTTAACTTTTTCTCTTAATTTTGGCTCTTTAACTTTGTTAGCTTGAATAATATGTGTATAAGGTACTTCTTCTTTTTCTATGGCTTGTGTAATAGCTTTTTCTTCATCTACTAAACAGATTGATTCTCTGATTGTCCAGGCAGTTTCTCCAAGTTGCTCTGATAATTCCTTTATGCCTTTAGAATGATAATCAGATTTGTGGCGTTCATCTCTATCCATTAACAGTTCATCTTTTTTAAATTTAAGCATATTTCTGAAAGCTCTCCCTTTCTCAACTATGTTTAAATCTAAATGCTGTGCATTTTCAATGTACTGTCTTTGTAATTTCTGAAGTGGGGTTAGCCCTGTTTTTACTGTGCAAGGTATAGTTTTTAATCCTGCCAATTTTGCTGCCCGCCACCGTCTTTCTCCGCAAATAATCGTTTCATTCTCATCTATTTCAATTGGGTGGATTACTCCTTGAACTTTGATAGTATCTGCCAAATCTTGCAAAGCAATCTTATCAAATAAATACCTTGGGTTACTTGGGCTTTTCTTGATTTGGTTGATATTTATTTCTTTAAGCATATTTTTGTTGAAGTACCTTTAAATACTCTTTATAAGCGTCAGTTAGATGAGATAAAGTATATTCTAATAAAGAGTCAGAGGCATTTTTATCTAACGACTTTGATAGTAAACTTTGGTCTAACTCTGGGAATTGTTCAAAATACCTTTCAGCCTCTTTATTTTTACTTATTACATCGTCTAAATTAGCATTAGTTGGTGCTTGCTTTTTTAATTTTTGATATATCGCTATAGCATCAAAATCATAAAGAAGAGTAGCCAGTTGTTTATATTCAGGAAAAACTTTTTGCTCACTGATTATTTCGGCAAATCTACTAATCAGCATATTATATTCCTTTTGAAAATTAAATTCATCTGTTACTTTATTTTTGGTCAAATAATCTTTTACTGTATTTTTACATTCAAAACATTTCTCTGGGCAGAATAATCTGTCTTTTTCTAATTTGAGGAATCTTACTTCTTCTTTAGTATTACTAATACCACTATCTTTTGGTCTAACAGAAACTCTGCCTAATGGGTATAGTTTGCATACAGTCGGACTATTTTTATGGATAGAACATACTTGCTTAGTTTTTCCTAAAGTAACATTTTTCTTAACTATGACTTTCATTTCTTCTATTACTTCTTCTTGTGGTCTATTATCTTTTTTTACTTGGTCTAATTCTGTTTGAAATTCTGGTCTAAGAAAAGGACACATTGATATATTACTCTCTGGTTCTCTAAGAAATTTTAATAAATAAACGGGCATTTTTGAGTTTGGTCCTTTATGTACAGTGTACAGACCAGCAATTCCAAGAGCAAAGGTCGGCTTTTCAAACTCTCTGCGAAACTGTAACATATCATAGGTATTGAGAATAATATCTTGATTATAACAGCATTTACCACAAGCAACGCACTCAAAATTTAAAGGGTCATTTAACTCAATAGTTTTTTTGTTTAGACCCTTAACAATATCTTCCGCTACTTCTTGATGATAAGTTTTATTTGGGTTGTCATTTTCGGTATTCATTTTTTTGTTCATAAATTATTTTAGTTTTAATACTATTTTCTGATAAACGATGAGCGATTGATTCACATTCCTTAGCTTCGTGTTTATGTTTAAAAACTGCTACTCCCTTTTTTCCTGTTCTGTGGTCATATCTTAATTCTAATACTTTCCACTCTCCGTTTGGTGAATTTCTGAAATCTCTAATCATTACTTTATATCTTTTCATATTAGGCTAAAGGTTGCTTAGGAATTTCCTCATCTTCAAAACAGATTACTCCTTCTGTGGATAAGAACATTTCTGCAATACTGCCTGCATTTTCTAAAGCACATCTAACTACTTTTTTAGGGTCAATAATTCCTTCTTTAAACATATCAACATACTCACCTGTTTCAGCATTATATCCTAAATTAGATTTCTTATTAGTATGCTCAGCAATCATCTTTTCTAAAATTACTTCACTTTTCTCGCCTGCATTTTCTAATATTTTTATAAACGGTTTTTCTATTGCTTTCATTATTATTTTATAACCCTTTTCTTCATCCTCAGTAAGTGGTTCTTTATCTAAATGCTCGAGTGTATGATTAGCTAAAATTAAAGCTAAGCCACCGCCAATAACTACGCCTTCTTCTAAGGCTGACTGAGTGGCACTTATAGCGTCTTCAACTCTGGTTTCAAGTTCTCTTTGTTCCACCTCACTATTAGCCCCAATTTTAATTACTGCTACTACTCCTGAAAGTCTGCCAAGTCTTTCCCGTAAAGTTTCCTTTATGTAATCATTCTTTTCTTTATCTAATTCAGATTGGAGTTGCTTTATTCTTTTCTTAACTTCTTCTTTCTCGCCTTGTCCTTCAATAATAGTAGTATGGTCTTTTGTAGCAACTAATTTTTTGGCTTTGCCTAAATGTTCAATCTCTACATCTTTTAATTCTAATCCTACATCTTGGCTGATAACTACTCCACCTGTTAGGATAGCAATGTCTTCTAATGCTTGTTTTTGCTTATCTCCATAATAAGGGGCTTTGATTGCTACTCCTTTGTATGTTCCTTTTACATTATTTACTACAAAAGTTACTAAAGCATTTCCTGTTATATCTCCACAGATTATGGCTAATTGTTTTTGACCTTGAGTAGCTACCTTTTCTAAGAGTGGTAATATTTTCTGAACATCTGAAATAGATTTGTCTGTGATTAAAATATAAATATCTGCTAATTCACTGACTCCTTTTTCCCGATTAGTTACCATATAAGGAGAAACAAATCCTTTGTCAAACCTAAATCCCTCAACTATTTCTTGAGTAATCTCATTGGTTTGTCCTTTTTCAGTATTAACTACTCCTGTCTTGCCTACTTTATCCATTGAGTCTGCAACTATTTTTCCTATGCTTTTATCTTTTGCAGAGATAGTAGCAATTTCTTCCATTTGTTGTTTATCTTTTATGGGAGTGGCAAGAGATTCTAATTCTTTCACTATATCAGAAATAGCCTCTTTCATTCCTCGTCTTAATCCCAAAGCACCTATCCCCAATTCAGAATATTTCATTCCCTCATTAACCATTGCTTGAGCCAATACTATGGCTGTGGTTGTTCCATCCCCTGCCTCATTATTTGTTCTAATAGCAACTGACTTTGCTAATTCAGCCCCTGTGTTTTCAAAACGGTCTTTTAGTTCTATACTTCGGGCTACAATTACTCCGTCTTGAACAATATCAGGGTCTCCAAATTCTTTTTCAATTATAATGTTTCGTCCTTTCGGACCAAGAGTAGCAGTTACAATATCTGCTAAGGTATCCATTCCTTTTTTAATGGAATTACGTGCTTCAAGTGATTTCTTAATTTGTTTAGACATAATTTTTTTAGTTTTATTAATTATTTATTTAATCCAAAATTTATACCATTTCTTTTTGTAAATTTTGCACTCACCCTCTTTATTTACTTTCCAAGTTCTTACTGATACTTTCACATAATCTTTCTGTACACCACTATATTTATTACCACTCGTTGCGCCAAACTCATCTTCTAATTTCTTTTTTTCAACAGCTAAAACAAGTGGGTTTTCACACCATAATCCACAAGATGCTTTATGCCTACAATTTTTACAATATACTTTATCCATAAAAGTTATATATTAATTAAGTTTAGTTAATATTTCTTTACTTAGTTCTGTATTGTACTGAATTTCCAGCCAACACACATTCCAAGAAACGGGCTGATTAATATTATTATGATTAATATTTAAAGCTACCTTATTTCTTTTTTCTAAAGGCATATCTGCAAACTTTTTTAAAAACTCTTTTCTGGTTGTCATATATTTACTTTTTCTTAAATATTTTATTCCAAATAGAATCAATATCTGCTTGGGCGTGTTCTTTTAACATTTTAAACTTTTCATTGTCTGACTTTCCATTATATTGTAAGTGCATACTATCATTAAATAAAACTTCTTCCTTTTGCTTAGTAAATAATTGCCTGTGAAACCAGAAATAATCCAATCCTTCTACAATATACCAGTTACCATTTGAATTATACATTTGCTTTAATATTTCTAAAGTCTTTCCTTCTTTCTTTTCTATTTCTTCTAATCTACCCCATTCCCTATTCTTAACTTCAGCAATTACAAAAGGAACACACTTATACCAAAATATTTTATAGTTTAGTATTTCTTTTCTTTTATTAATTTTTAGCCATTTGTTTAGATTCATATTTGTATAGGGTTTTATCGTTTTTGCGTAGGGTTTGTTACTTCTTCTCAACTTCTTTTTTATTTGAAACAATTAATCCAATTATAGATTGTGGTAACCAAATCATTGCAACAAAAAAGGTGTATCCCAATGCTTCTAAATTACCCATATTACCTAAAAAGGCTATCCCAATAAATACTATTCCAATAATTGAAAAGACTTTTAATGCAGTGTTCATATTTTTATATTCTTTCTATGTTTAATTTATTTACAACCTTTAATTGTTTAATTTTGTATTCTTACTTTAACACTAAAATTTGATAATGGTTCTTTTATCACATACTCACCTTTCACCATTCCCTCAATAATATCAACTTCTTCCCCCTCTCTAAAAATGTTACCACCACCTTTACAACTTTCTAAAATAATATCTCTTGTGAATTTAATCTTTTCAAGCATACTTTTATATTTAATCTACTTTCTCCAGAGTTTGGTCTATGAATTCTAAATTACTTTTATTCTTTTTATACCAATTTTTAAGTTTGAATAACACTTCTTCAAAGGTATGTGCCTCCAATCTGCGGTCAACTGATATTTCTCCGACCTTCAAGGTAAAAGTTATACAATAGTTATTTCTCACCATACTTTTATATACTCTAAATTCTTCAAAGGTTTGAATAAAAGCAAAGTCTGATAAATTTTCTACGGTTAGAGGGGTGGACTTTTTATTCTTTTTGATTTCGCCGTTCCTGATTATTGTTCCTACTATTACAATAACTCCTATTAGCAAACTAAGAACAATAATAGTGATAAAAAATGATTGAATAGACATAATTTTTTTAATTAAAACATTTTTGATTGTTTAGCTTTTAGCTGATTTTCAGCTACTTTTTCAAAATTCTGACCTAATTGAATCTTGAAGTTTAACATTGTGGACTTGCCTCGCTGATTGGGTTCTCCATATTGAATGATTTGAGTAGGGTCAAACTCATAAATATTGTTTGAACTTTTTAAATATAATAATAATTTTTTATTTTGGTTCTTGCAATAATTAACTATCATTTCATCTACACTTACCATAAATCCATAAGGATAGTTCTTTGCTACTAACACATATTTATTTAAGTTTATAGCAATCTTTCCATAGTAGTCCTTTATGTCTGAAAGATATTTTATACTTGTATTATATTTAGTATTTAAATCACATAATTTTTGAAACCCCATATCTAATGCACCTTTTCGGGAACGCTTGAGTTTAACCTTCTTTAAATTGGGTTCCCATTTAGTTGTCATATATACCTAAAATTTTCTCTAATGGTACGAAATAAAGATTTTCTTGGTCTTCTAATGAATAGCCCTCTGAAAATTTTATTCTTGTGCCTTTTTGTAATTCAATAGGATTCCCAAAGTCTTTTAATAATTTCTCTGTTACTTTAATCTTTTCAGATACTATTACTCCTTCACTCTTTTTATTACTTGAGCTTTCGGGCAATTCGATGCCTGCTGTGTTAGTTTGTTTTGGGATTTCTACTACTACTCCGTCTACTGGTGTGAATAATTTTGTGTCTTTCATAAAGTATTAAGATTATTTAATAAGATAGTTAAGTCTTCTGCATCTTGTAATGGTAGAGATAATTTTGTGGCAAGATAGC
>Ga0222697_1000094_pt1 | contig 44153 bp, 66 predicted proteins | sample AntAcemetage1402_FD_179835 | JGI IMG/M metagenome (GOLD analysis project Ga0222697, IMG submission 179835) | Saline water microbial communities from Ace Lake, Antarctica - #1402 | ecosystem: Environmental > Aquatic > Non-marine Saline and Alkaline > Saline | place: Antarctica: Ace Lake... | reverse complement strand
CCTTATGGTCTATAATGGTTGGCAAAATATTATCATAAACATACTGTCTTGTTTTACATGGAGAAGTACCAATACCGCAAGTATCGTTATCAGTACCGGTGGTTGCTATATAAATGTCCATATCTGCTATTGTTTTGTCAACCATATTTGGGGCAAATAAAAACCCCTGAATTTCAGCATCACCACAAATCAATTCATCAAGTTCAGAATCTAATCCTTCTGCCGTTAAACAATCGCCTATCGAAAAATAATCTCCTGTGGGTGATTGAAGCCTCGTTGAAACGCTGTCATTATACATGAAATTGTCAATTACAGGACTTGCAAATGCCGTAGATGTAAAAGCAAATGAAGCTAAAATAAATGATAATAATATTTTTTTAAATTTCATATTTGTTCTCCTTAATTACAAAGCCATTTAATGTCATCACCAGCATTATCTGTAGATACATAAACTTCGTCTAAATTTGATGTACTTAACTCGATGCTTGCATTTTGATTTAATCTTATGCCCTCATTAATTCCACTTGAATTAGTAACTGTTGAACCACCAATGTAAATTGCCCCAACATTCTTATAAGACGCTTGAAATACGCAAGTGCCTGTAAGCACTAAAGCTGGCATTTGTAAACTATAAAGAATCCCTGCGTCTGGTATATCTTCAACGCCGCTATCATAAGCACCTTTGAAAATAGGCGCTACACTTACCAATAAATTACCAGAACCATCACAATTCAATAATTCAAGTTCGTTAGAGTTAGAACCATCGGCACAACCCATCAGATTTGAAGTTTGATTTTGCAATGGCACGAAACCTTTTTTGGCATATGCTACACTTGCTACAAACATTAATAACGCTAAAAATATTATTATCTTTTTCATATTTAAACTCCTTTATTTTTGTTCTGCTACCCTAGCTGATATTTCAAGTGGATTATTCCAATATCCATATTTAATGTTATAATAAATATATACTGGCAAGAACCCTATAATCCAGTATCTAAGCCATTGTTGTAAATGCTTCGATTCATGTTTTATCAATCTCTCGTTCTCTTTATACTCAGGCGGATAGATAAATATAAAAGGCCAAATAGTAACACCGACAATATTAACGCCCTTGTTAAATTTATCGGCTATGCCAACTATAAATCTAGCTATTAAACCTGTTCTTATTCTATAATTTGCTATCATTTTGTTTTTTCCTAAGACCAACAATTTTAGAAAAATTCCTATCAAATTTCATATACATAATATTAGCTATTTCAAATGTCATCCATATATCATCGGTAGTGCAAATTTCTAATCTTCCAGATTCTGCTTCAATAATTTTAGTTATATTCATCAAATCAGGTTTTTCTTTGTTTTGAGCAGACACCATTTCCCTTGTAATATTTTTAAGATAGTTATGTTCTGCTATTTCAAATTCTTCTGTTTTGCCATTAATGAAAGTTATCTCAACTTTATAACTATCTGGAATTTCTTGATTATCTTTTAATACATGGACTTTATTCATTTTGTAATCTCCTTATAAAATTCTCATTATAAATCTAACCCTAATTGATCTAGGCTGTATTGATTCAGTTGCTGAAAGTTGGTTGTTCATTGTGTCTGTTGTAGTGTTGGCATCGCCAGGATCAGTTGAATTAGTGTCACCTGGATCGGTTGATCCTGTGTTACCAAGAATATCAGTTGAAGCAAGAGAGCTAACTACGTTTCCACCTGCAACAGCCGCAGCAATGTGATAGCCTGAAGTAAAAGTATCGGCAGTAGGGACATAAAGCATATCGGGGTCGACATTACTATCACCTATTAACGCATATAAAGTACCATAATTATGTATATGACTAGGCATTGTGTGAATATGAGTGGGCATTGTGTGAATATGCCCAGTCATTGTATGTGCATGTTGAATATTAATTTGATGACTAGCATTTCCAATAGCCGCCGCATTCCAAGCGGCAACATCAATATCCCCACCGCCTTCTGTACCAAAACCAACTAAATAACGATTTGACATATCAGGAGTAGCTTGCCCATTCAAGGCACTCAACGCATTGGAAACATTCTGACCATCGCAATATTGCCAATGGTCTGTATCAAAGGTTGCAGTAGCATTAAAATCATAAAATGGAATTATAGAACCAACAGGAACTAAACTGGGGTTTCCTGATGATTGGCCCAAAGTAAAACTTGAACCAGTTGAAATTATTTGTCCCAACACAGGAATTTCAAGGTTTGTGCCTCTACGTCTAAAAAGTATAATTTCATGTTCGTCAGTATTTGTTGTTAAGTTTGCTTCTGGCTCAATGCAATATTCTCTAACAACTATATTTGCATACACACCTTGCAATGCTAATGCAGCATCTGCATTATCTAATATAGCAACAACGACATCGCCATCTGCCAAAGACAAAGGACTGTCTGCAAGCGCAATAGTATTTGTAAAAACATCACCACCAACTTTGAATATAATTTCTATATCTTGTGTAAATGTTATATCTGCACCATCCCAACCAATTGCAGCATCAGAACGAAATAAAATTGAATAAATAACATCTCTGTAATATTCACCGAAATCAATCCATTCTTTAATCTTCAAAAATAACCAGTTCATCCATTGAAAAGGTGGTTTTTCACTAGCAAGCCAGCCTAATAATTTCTTAGCTGCACTTGGTTCTATTGTATAAGAAGCGGCACCGTCAGCCCATTTTGGTTTTATCGGTTTGCCTAAATTTCCTGCCATAATTTAATCTCCTAGTTAAGTCGCTGTTAAAGCAGCGAATTTTCCGCCTAATGTTGGATCAAGTGCATCGCTAAAGCCTAATCCATCTGGATTGCCATCAAAAACAAAAGCATCGCCGTCCTCATACCATCCAATGCCTATCACTTCAACACCGCCGGCGGCTACTAATTCCATTACATTAAAAATTCCAACTTGGTCATCATAATTTAATTCGTAAATTTCAATGTCATCATACTCAACCCAACCTGCTGCAATATGGTCTGAACCAAAATCAATTGTTGTAGCAGTAGCTTGGAATATTATATCAAATTCATACCAACTTGCATAAGGAAAACCTGTATAAATTATCACAGCACCATTTGTTACAATAGGCAAATTTCCTAAAGCGTTCTGCATCATCACTCTGCCGTTGACCTTATACCAATTTCCAATAGTTAATTTAGTCTGCTGTGCAGCAGGATTATTGATTGCATTGTAAGTAACTCTCAAAGATTGTAATCCTTCATATGGAGTAACTAAACTTTTTGTTAATGTCGCACCATTAACTACAGTCCAAAATCCAAGACCTGCGATTTCCATGTCATTATCATCAAGCAATTGTGAACCTGTTATTGGAGCAGAACCAGCAAATATAGCTATTTCTGCTGGCCAATGTTCTGTCATATATGAAACGCTGACCTCACTTATAAGATTGAAAACACTTATTACGTCTTGCGCTCTGCCTTGTGAAACATTTTGACCAATTTTACCATATAATGAAATTCTATAAGATGTATCGTTTTGACCGCCTCTATCTTTACCGACAATTTCACCTATTCCGTCTAATTGTTTTCCTGATGCTGCATCTATATTTCTTAAAGTTAATAAATCATAAAAAGCATTTTCAACTTCTTGATGACCATACAAAAACGCCTGTATGAAACCCATTACCAAAGTTTTATCTTTGAATTGACTTAATAATCTTGCTAGGCCATCTTCAACGTGCGTTGTTATTTTTGTTGGTAATAAAGCCATCTAATACCTTATGTTATATTGGTGACAATTATTCTTGAAGTGTCCCAAGTTGATATTTCATTAACTGCAACTGCTATATTAGCGTCATCATGTGAAGTTGTATCAATTTCTGCGTCTGGTTGTGAAAGGCCACTAGCACAAACATAATTTGACATTGGTGTCGGTGTTCCTGCTGCTGCTGCCGTAACTGTGATTTCTCTTGCCGCCGTAACTGACGCAGTTGCAACTGTTGCTAGGGCTTGTATAGCTGTTGCTAAATCTGTCATTGTCTGGTTGTGAGTTGCATTAAAAGGCACTTGAGCAATCGCTACTCCTGCAACATCAAGGTCTATCGTATTTAAGGCCACAAAATCAGCGTCCATAGTTAAAGTCTGAACAAGTGCTATATTTGCAACTGCAATCCTGAAATCAATATCATCAATTCCAATAACTTCATGTACAGCTTCGTATAATTCTGTAACGATAACATCATCACCAATACTAAAACCGGTTGTTGTATTTTCTGCGAAAGCAACAACATTAGTTTTTATTGAAGTTTCACCGCCTGTTGGAAAAGTTGAATTTACAACAATATCAACTTCAAGCCAAATTGTGATTGGCGTTGGCCTTGAAAAATAAATTGTATGGTCAAAATCCTGCGAATCTGTAATTACTTCTGACGAACTTCCATAAGTTTGTATTCCCGCAGCCTTAGTGTCCCAAATAGCCTCCGCTATATCCGCATCAACGCCATCCAAAACAACACATTCAATAGATTTAGCAGGTCTACCTGCTCCATCAACTACCATTGTATCATTTTCATACACCAGCGCAGCAGTAACATCATCAATATCGAGTATTTCTGCTCTTATACCATCAACAGTAGCAGAACCCGGAGCGGCCAAAGTTTGCATCCTTCTTATTCTTAATGCCGCATCTGTTTCAATATCGTTTCCTGTATCTATATCTAAAGGATTTGAAACGCTGTCCCATCCAACAACTATGGTTTCTATTACTGTTAACGAACCAGATAATGCAGCTACAGCACCAGGCGTTTGAGCAATAACTTCAATATCTATGTTTGGCAATAATCCGGCTGTTGTTTCTGCAACCGATATTGTTATCGGTGTTCCTACAATTTCTAATGAATTTGTATTACCTTCCAAAATAGCAACTTGTGGTTGTGAACCATCTGCGCCAGCAAAAGTAACTGTAAAACCAGCCGCAAAAGTTCCTGCTACTGTTACAGCAGATAACACACTCAAAGCATTTAAAGCGTTTTGTACCGCAATGGCCGCAGCGTTCCATGCTATGACACCAGTTTCTTCACCATCAAAAATTAAAGTGAAAGACCCAGCGTCAGGAACAAAGCTAAATGTTATATCTTGAATTTCATCCGTTCCAGCACCTATTGTGCCAGCGGCTACTGTTTCAAATGTTAAATCAGAATTTCCACTTACTGAAATCACAGAAGCAATCGGAATCACAGTTGCCAACGTACCTTTTGCATTAACACTACCAGTTGAATATGTAGCGGCCAATCTTTCAATGCCTGTAAGACTAACAACCCAATCTAAACTAACGCCTGATGCTGTTTCAGGATACATAGCGTCATAAAGAGCCTGTCCAAGTTCCCATAACAAAGCTTCTCGTTCTGCATTTATTCCAACTTCTTGACCAAGTACGCTTTCAGGTTGTAAATTAATACCATTACCAAAAGCAGCCTTGAGAGAAGTTTCTTTTTCAAGTTTAACATCTTCCAATCGTTTTATAACAAATCCAGCATCTGTTACGCCATAAGCCATATTAGACCTCTATAATTTTATTAAAATCAATGTCGCCATCTTCTGAACGACATCGAAATTCAAAAGTTAATTCTCTAGTTCCAGTAAATTCTAAATTAAATTCTAACAATTCTAATATCCCTGGTGTGTCTAAAATTATTGTCTTAAATGCAGCAGATACAGCCTGAAAATCAGGGTTTTTAACTAAGACATCTTGATAATAAGGCAATCCAACCGTTTCATCTAAAAACCATTCGCCTAAAAACGTTGATAGACGTATCAATAAAGATTGTCTTTTAGATTCTAAACCAGAAGTTAAAGAAACCTCATTATCTACAATCTCAATATCTCCTGTTGTTTCATCAAGTTTTAAATCCATATTAAACTATTCCTACGGCATCATGTCCATCGCCATGAGTATCTGCACCACTACATTTTGCAAAACCTGTTATATGAGCAACCACAGTTGATGATATAGCTTCTGCTATCTCATCAGCCCATTTTTCAAGCGCATAATTTGGGTCATTCAAGTCGGTTAAAGTAACACTTTCCCATGTTCCTAAATTCGCTATAATGGCCGCTTTCATTGCTGTTTTTAATGTTGCTGAACTCATTGCCATAATTAATACCTCATATCTATTTTACACTATCGAAGTTACGACTCCAAGAAACTTTTTAAATTAGTTTGGTCACTTGGAAACAACGGATGTTGCAAAGGTTGTAATCCAATTCCTGTAACTGTTTTCGCTTCTTGTATGTGTGTTAAAATATCATTTAAAACTTTTATTAATTCATTCGTGCTATTTTGCACTTGAATATGTCCGTTTGGTTTTATTCTAAATTCTGTTCTACCACCGCCATCATTGCCATTTCGTATAATAATATCGTCACCATTATCAACAGGCACAGTATCGTTGAACGGATAACAACCCGGATAAGCTATTGCATCTGATATCTGATGCTTTCTTACATCTTCTGGGTCAACTTCACCGCCTGATGTAAGCCATTTTTCAAGCGACCTGTCAGCAATCCATAAAGTTACTTGGTCGTCTTTTTTAAGTGGTAAATGAATATATGCTTTACCGGCTCTAGGATGCGCCACAGGTACGTTATAAATAATAGGTGCTGAAACTACGCTACCATCAGAATATTTCTTTTTAAATTGAGGTCTTACATCTGCCAACATTTTATCTTTATCATATTTTATAATAATAGCAGGAACACAAACTCTAAGATCATAAGCTGATTTTTCGCATGATTGCTTTATTACTTCCGCCCACGAAGGAGTAGCGGAACTTGTTTTTTTTACATCATTTATAAAATCTGACATTATGCGGCCTCACATTTCGTTTTAAAAACATTTCCATGTGAATCGCCTTTGTGTTTAACTGTGCTTATAGTATAAATTCCATTTACAAACTTGCTAACTATTTTAACTCTGCGTCCGGGTCTTAATGTAGGATATAAAAGTGTTTCAAATTCAACTCCTTCTTCTGTCTTTTCAGGAATATTAATTAATCCAGTTTTTTCGCTTAATTCTACGATTGAATCTGTAGTACCAGATGCTTGAGGTGTTATTTGAACAGTTTCATCTTGTATAGACCATTTTAAATCAAGTTTTTTAGTTAACATATCGAGATTATCCCTGACATTACCTTCTAATGACAAACCATTGCTAAATTTAAAATCAGTAATTCCTAATTTGCTTGAAAAAGGTAATTTCATTGCAGAACCTAAATCGTCTATTGCTTGTTTTATACTAATTCCGGGAGGATAGCCTTTATCAAGTTTGGCGTGTCTGTAAGCATTATCACCATCCCCAATTTCAAGCGTTGATATAATATCAACATTATTTTTCTTATGAATTGTTTTTGTAATATTTCCTTGAAAAATAGTTGCTGTTGTGTTCTCATATCCAGCTTGCAATATTATCCTAGTTTTTTTATCTTCAAGTAATCCTCGTGTTGTAGCTGATAAATTATAGACTTTTATTTCTAATTGATTTGTATTTGATTCGCTATTTTTTTTAGCATCAAAACTTATACGCAACCCATCTAATAATTTCGATTCACCTTCGCCTTGAATTATCGTCAATGACACTTTGCGAAGATATAAATTATTTACATCAGTTGTTAATATGTCTGCCATTATTCAGATTCCTCATATAATAACAAAGATTGGTCACCAAATGATTCTTTAGTTGCTTCTAATTCGTTTTCAGTAGCATCAAAAAGCAATAATAATCCGGGTGGTAAATTCAACATCTTAAATCTTTTAAGCATAGCAAAATTTATATTTAAAGGCACACCCATTACTATTGGGACTTCATCAGCATCCATTACATTAACATGCCAACGTTCAAGACGTTCATTGTAAGTGAACTCAAAAACATAAGTGCTATCCTCCAAATCAGTTCTTAATTTTGAAGCATAATTTTTATTGTCTATCGGTATTTGTCTTATATCCATATTATTTGAACCAATCAAAAATTTTTCTTAAAAAAATCAAAAACTTTTTGCAAACTTGTTCTTTTAGTTGTACCTGTAACAACATCGGAATCAGCAGACAAAGGACTACTGGGCGGCACTACGTCAGAAGTCTTTTTGCCTTTATCAACTTTAGCTTTTAATTCAACTTCAACATTTTTAGTTTTAACAATTTCAATTTGCTGTAATTCTGCTGTAAAGGATATTGATTTACCAGTTTGCGCCGTTCTGTTAACTTGAAAGTTCTTTAAAATCATGTTTTTATAAACTCTCAACCCAGTTACAACGTCAAATGGCTCACGACTATCCCTTAACTTTAAAATTTTAGCATATTCATCTTGCGACCTTGAAGTTTTACCGAAAACTTTACTTAATCCATAAATGTTATCTATAAGTGCGAAAGTTATAGGCGTATCGCTTATTATTCCCTGCATTGTCATGCTTAAAGGTAAATTTCTAACATGGTCTGTTATATCAGCACCATCTTCAATCGGGTTAGTTGATATTTCAGACGCAGCATTATGAACTTCACTTACAGACGCATCAACAGTAACGTTGCCAATTTTAGCTTTTTTAATGCTGTAAATAAAATTAAATAATTTTGTATCTGTAAGTGCCATTAATAACTTCCTTCTTTAACATTTCGGGATGTGTTTCTACGTTCTCGCCTATCTTGTTCTGATATTTTATTTGCTAAATCTTGATTATTATTATCAGGTGAAGCATAAACTGTAATGTTGGTTGTATTGTTAACACTACCACCTGCTGTCAATGGTGTGTTGCTTCTTTTACCACCTAAAATATCGCCTAACATATCTTCTTGCAATACAGATTCAGACATTGGGTATCTATTTTTTCCACTAAATGCGTTTAAAGCCGACTGTGGTTGAATATTTAAAGCTTCTGCCCAATTAGAACGTGTAGAACCTAACTTTTCAAAAAATGATTTGGGTTTATGTTTAACTAAATCAGTTTCTACAATCGGCATTCCAGTTATAAATCTCAAAAATTTAAGCAGTTCTTTGACGCTAGACGTTACCTTCATCACATCTTTTGCTAATTTTCCAAAAATAGATTCTTCACCTTTGAAAGCACCATAAATATCACCAAGTACCAATAAAACAAATGTCAATGCAACAGCCAACGCTATATATTCAGCATATAATAATCCCTTGGCTATTATTAATTTGCCAGTAAGAGATAACATTTTAGCTGCTAAGGTTGTAAATAAACGCCCAACACTTAGAAAAGCCATCATTACATGAGCGCCTATTAAAAATGAAATTGCACCTGCAAGAAGAACTATCGCATTTTTAAGACCTCCAACAACACTTGTAATGCTTTTTATCATTGGATAAACCATCTTTGACATAAACCACCACATTGACTTCATGGCTTTTACAAAATCTTTCACAAACTTGACTAATTTTGTTTTTATAAGTTTTTTATTAGCATCATGCCAATCAAGAAATGCCAATAATATACTTTTAAGTGTAGGCAATAACTCATCACCCATTTGAATTGATAATATTTGTAATGTATCTTGAAAGTTAGACCATAAACCAAGCAACGTTTTCGATTGTTTTATCATCAAATTTTCAAATCTACCACCAGCACCGGTCATACTTGCAAATGCTTCTTCAACATCTTTAAATTTAACCTTACCTGCCGACACTAAATCTTGTATAGAATCTTCTGCTACACCCATGTTTTTAGCTAAAGTTGAAGCTAATCCAACGCCAAGAACATTAAAATCTCTTAATTCTCTACCTGTTAATTTTCCCTGTGTTTTAACTTGACCAAAATTCAATGCAATCCTAGCTAATGGTTGAGATACACCCGCTGAAACATCGCCTAGTGATTTTAATGTAGGCAATAATTTATCAACCTCTATACCCATTGCTAATAATTGTTTTGAAGATTTGAATACACCTGTTATTGTGAAAGGTGTCTTTGCGGCAAATGATGTTAAATCTTCCATCACTTCTTTTGCTTTTTCTGCACTACCTAGCATCGTTTCAAAAGCAACTTTGATTTGTTCCATCTCACCGGCTTTTTTAGCAAGGAAAACTACACCTGCACCTATGCCAAAAACAGCGGCAGACGCCATCAAAGCAGAACGTCTGATAGTTCTCATGCCTTTATCGTAATTTCTTAAAGCATTTTTATCTACTTTAAATCCAAGGCGAGTTATTAATTCTTTAACTATCATTTTTTGCCTCTTGCGTTTTTAGCTTCATTATTCGCTTTATCGGTGGCATTATCTCTAGCATCAAGCACATCATTAGCATCCATCAAATCTATAAGCGACCAATGTGTTTCTATTTCTTGCAAGGTTGCTATGCGTTCTAATATGCAACGCCAAACCAACCAAGGAGGACTATTATCTATCTCGCTACTATCTTTTGCTTCTTTGAATTGTTTACTTCTGCTCGCCGTAAGCCCTGTGTTGCTCCGGCGAGTTCGCCGAAAAAATCGGCATATTGAAAGCTAAGAATCGCCTTTAAAACTTTGAATAAATGACTAAATTCACCAGCAAAATCTAAATCAAATTGAATTGTTCTATGTTCATTTCCTGATATGACTTTCGTGGTATGCAAAATATCATTTACTAAACCAATGACAATATCCTCGTCCAGTTGATTCATAACAGACTGTATCATTTCGCTAATAATGTTAGGGCTAACTTCTTCATTCATTTTTTCTTCTGAACCGCTTAACATAGCAAGCATACCCAAAGGCGCACCTGCATATTTAGCTAATTTAGTTAAAATCTTCAATCCTTTAGTCGCAGGGTATAAAGAAGTCATGTATTTTTTGTCATCTATTTCAAAATTTATAGGTTCTCTCATTTTATCCCCTTATTTTAGTTGCTACCATGTGTAGAAATTAGATTATCAGTTCTTAAAACCCATTCTCTTTCAGTTGCATCACTATCATAATTAACTGTTGGTTCTTTTTGAACCCATGCTGATTCAGCTGCACTTAAAGAAATGGTTGTAATCCCAGAACCATCTTTTACAGCAAATGGGAATATTCCAGCATTGCCATATTCATCTAATTTTCTAAACGCATCAAGAATCACGTTTGATGGGCTAGATTGCATTAATCTAATTGTAATCGTTGCGCTATGGTCATTTGATTTAGTTCTTACACCTTCGCCATCTGTACCTGTTTTATAATTAAACAAGTCAGAATCTTTTTCTACTGTAATCATAGAACCTTCTGCAAAATGTGATAGAACAAAAGCTCCACAAACGACACTAACTTTTTTTGGGTCATATGTTTTAACTGCCATGATAATTCTCCTTTATTTATATTTTATAGTTCAACTCTGCCCGATATAACAACTTTATGGATTGCACCCTGTAACGTTGCTTGCCATGTTACGTTATTCAATGTTCTAGTTCCTTTGTCAGTAGTAGAAACATCTTTCACTAAAGGAACGCCGACTAAAAATGGCTCTCCGTCAAAAGTGTCTGGGTCAGGTGTTAATAAACCGACCGATATTCCGTTTAGAATTGTTTTTCTAACAAGATTTTCTATGATAGCAATTCCTGCGTCTGTATAAGCTATTTTATCAGAAGTAACTAACTCTTGATAAATGTTTTCTTGCATCCTAGCCGTCAACCAATCTATTCCACGCATGATATCCAAATATTCACCTGATGCTACAGTTGCTTCTTCTGTAATATCAATTCCACCAGCTTCAACCATGAGGTTTGCATTTTTTGCCAAAATTGCGTTGATTTCTGTAGTGCTTAATGAATTAGAACCTGTAATACCGGATAGTGTTTTGAACATCCACGTTGCACTTCCGGGATCTGTTGGTAACATTCTTCCAAACCAAGCTGCATCTGGGAAATCAGCAGGAGTTTCATTAAAAATTATCGAAGTTCTATCGTAATTTGCTGCGCTAAGTATATAAGCTATATCAGTTGTTTTAGTTGCATCGTAAATATCTACTGCGTCTGAACAACTTATAAACAATTTAGGCATAGCTTCTATTGATTTTGCTGTTACTCCAACAACAACTGCTGTTCTGTCCATACATAGACAACCATACCAATCATCATCAACAAGCCTAATTGCTGTGATATCTTCTGCCATGCCAACGTTAGGTGTAGTTGCCGTAGTAACTGCCGCTGCTTGAGTTAGTCCGCCTGTTACCAAAACACCGCTTATTGTTACTGGAACACCAGCCACAGCCGCAGTTACAGTAATAGTATGAACGCCATCAGATACCGCAGTTGTTACACCATCAGTTGCTTGAATTAATGCCGCAAAATCTGTCAATGTTTGAGCATTTGTTGCATTAAAAGGCGTTGCTGCCAATGCTGTTCCGTCAATTGAGCAATCAATCGAGTTGGCTAAAATAATGTCAGCATCAAATACGATTGTTTGTATTTGAGAAACCGCTGCTAGTCTTTGTGTAATTTTAACTTCTTCTGGTGCTGGTGTTTGAGAAAACAAAGCATTTGCCGCCTTGTACTCATCATTTCCAGACGTAAAATCAACTGCAACATCTGTCATATTGTTATAAGTTCTTACGAGTCCAGAAGCAAAGCTTCCTGTCGTTCCGAAAATCATTGCTACGCCAAATCCTGCCTGTGTTACTGTTCTTGTTGACCTAGTAACCGATACACTCACAATCGTTGAGATAGGTACTGTCATAATAATTCTCCTTTATGGTAAATCTATTTCTTGGTTTATAATATGTCCATCAGCTTCACCGTCTATGTTTACATGTTCGATTAAGCCTACGTTATCTGTTATTTCTCTTGCATAATTTATCATTACATCCATTTGCGCACGTTCTTCAAAATCAGTTTCAAGAAGTCCTGTTAAATTCTGTATATTTCCAACTGACATTAACGATATTCCATAAGTGTTCCATAATAAACTATGCGTTTCTTCTTTGAACATTGAGTCTCTAGCTAATTCCATTTCTTCTAAAGCGCTTGTTCCGTATATGTTAAGCGATATCGTTCCACCTCTTACACCTTTTAATGTAGCCACGCCTAATGCACTGACTGGCCCACGATAATCGTCAAAGCCAACTCTGCCACTGTCATTATAACGAATCGTTCCGTATGGCCTTGCAGGTGTTTTAGGTTGTGCTTGTTCTTCAAACACCCAAGTAAAGCCCAATTCTTGATTGAGCCATTTTTTCATTGCAAGTTTTATTATATTTACACTAGCCATTAGCCATTAACCTCTGCCATGAAAGTTTTATAGTGTTGAAGATTTCCATCAACCCATCTTTCAACACTTTGTACTTCAAATCTAGTATCATCATAAGCGACCACATCAGCCCTCTTAGAATCGTTTTCTTTAACTGTATAAAGTCTTGTGGTAGTATATCCTTTGACAAATCTCTTAGTTCTTTCGCCTTGTGCAAGAATTTCAAGCTCTTTTCCATTCAAAGGCTGCACACTCATCACAATATCAAAAGTTGACGTTGCTCCTTCTTGATAAACACCATCAATAAAACCGCCTGACTGCGTTATGCTGCCCTCCGCTTGAGAAAGGCCACCAGTTATCATGATTCCATTGATTAATAGGTCAGAACCCGCTTCAACGGCCAGAATAGTTACCTCTCTTGCGCCTGTGATGATTGCGGAGTCAATTTTAGATGATGATTCGATTTCTACAGCTAAATCTATTAATGTTTGAGCATGAGTTACGTTAAATGGAATTGAAGTAATTGCTGTTAAGTCAATATCAAGGTCAATGCTATTGCCGATAATAAAATCAGCATCAAAAGTAAGCACAACTGTTTGAACAGAAGAACCATATCTTGTAACAGTCAATGTTTGTCCAAATTCATTTATTAAATCAATGCTCATTTAATTTTAACCTCATAATCTATAGAATTTCTTAATCTGCCTGTGTCAATCAATGGCCTAGAAGATTTTTTCCTAGCTTTTGTCATAGGTTTATTAGGTTGAAAACGTCCTTGTGTGAAAATAGTCTTTACGTTCTTTTGATGAAATAATCCTAATTTCCCTAACGCTCTTTCAACGCTAATTTGACGTTTATAAATTCTATTAATCAAAATTTTCTTATAACCATTTATCAAATTCTTTTTAGTATCAAAAGCTTGCTTCATAAATGGTCTAGCTGGTATATGATTTGGGTGTGAACCAAATTCATGTATCGTTGCCAACTTAACCATGTTCATTGTCAAAGAACTTTCATTCCTAACCTTTTTACCCTTAACACTTCCACGAGTAGTGTATTTCTTTTTGCCACCGCCCGATATAACTCCAATTTTCACATAAGAATTATCAATGTCTTTCAAACTTTTAAGGATTTTATTCCATCCTCTATCAATAATTTTTACACTCATGTGTTGAAATCCTGATTAAAATTTATAACCAATGGTGTTGTAACAATCTCTTTTCTTAAAGCTAAATATCTTCTACCATAAACAGTAGAACCTAAGCTGCTATCATAAACAGTGATATTAGGCTCTGCAAATTGTTTTTCTAAATCGCCAACTTTTTTCTTAGTGACACTTCCAGATGCGCCTGAACCAGTGCCAAGCCCTGAAATAGATAGAAGATGTGCGGTATAATAAACTGTTGCTATATCAGCTTTATCACCCCATGTACTAGTGTTTATAGAAAGCACAGCGTCAGCAATAAAAATATTAATGGTTGCAGGTGCTACGGATGCAAAATCTGCAAATCTTGTTGTTATGTCTGACGCTGTAATGCTCATCTATTAACCTCATTTTAATCGTTATCTTCTGCGTCATCAATTTCTGTTTCGTGGATGTCTTTCATTTTAGCTTCTATAGCATTAACAACACCTTTACGCTCTTTACCTACATTTTCTTCTTCACGCCATTTCAGCAACAATTCAAGGTCGTTTACGTTCTCAATTAATTTTTTACATTCAACAACGCTGTAAGATTCCAAAGCTGGTTTAGAAATTTCTTCAACTTCATCATCTTTCTTTTTACCTTTTGCGCCTTTTTGACCTAAAATTTTAATGTATTCATCGTCAATCATTTTTTTAAGCATTGGATGTTCTTGTGTACTATTTCCATTTTTTATATAGTAAACACTTTCCCAATCTGCTTTTCTAATTTCATTGATACCAGTTTTCAACCAAACGGGTCCACATCTGTGAACGTTTTTACGTTTTGGATGTTTGTATTCAATTAAAAGAATCGCTGCCATAAATTATCTCCTTTTATTAATCTGTGATTATGTGTCTAAACCATCATAAATTGCTATTGCCAATGGTTTATAAATTACAACGCCACCAAATGCTTCATGTGCAGGAACTTTAAACTCCATCATTTCTTGCTGTGGTGAAAACAATTCGTAATCCTGTGCAATCATCATTTCTAATTTGTCTGGATTTCTATCATACACAACCATAATATCAGTTGCATAAAGAGCGTTGTTTGCGGCATCACATTCATTCAATGATACAACATCTGTGATATATTCGTTTGTTTCTAGGAAAAAGCTAAGAACTGTGCTGTCACTATTAGGAATTTTCAATGTAGCAATATAACCACGCATACGAGGTGATAAAATCATGGTGTTTGGTGCTTCAACTTCGTTTGTAAGTTCAATAATGCCAAGAACAGCGTCATTCATATCACGAAGAATTTGCTCTGCTGTTTTATCTTCCCATTCAGTTGATGCTCCAACGCCATCTGCTGCAACTGTACCAGTAGTTATGTTAGTATTAGAGAAAAAGCCCGGAACGTTATAAGAATCATCACCAAACCAAGCTGCTGTATTTTCTTTACGAGCAACTGCTTCTCTGGATGAATTAGCTCTACGTTGTTCAAGGTTTTTACCAGCCATTCTTGCATTGCGGATATCTTGAATAGAATATCTAAAAGATGAACCCATGCCTTTTACTTTAGTCGTGTTTTCTTTCCCTTTGATGTCAGCGGTTGGGAAATCTTTAGCATAGTTTGAAATCCATTTTGCGATGCCTACTGATTCGTATTCTTCCCAAGTAATAGTCTTTGCGCCAGCATTTACTTCAAAGTTTGTTGGCAATAAATCTCTTACTTTAATTCTTGGCAATTCAATATCTTTTGATTGTGCCATTTTATATTCTAATTCTCTTTCAAACCAGATACTTTCATCAGCATCAAGTCTATCTTTAAAAATGTTTTTATTAGACATCTAAGCCTCCTTTTATCTTATAAATTAATTATGGTAAGTTAATTTCTACAACTGCGTTTTCACCTGATGCTGCTCCGATAACATATCTTGCGTATGTAAAAGCAAGTGCTGTGCCAGTATCGGCATCTGTTCTAAATTTGCCTCTTGCGGCATATTCAATCCCGACAACTGTTTCAGTAACAACAATTCCAGCTTGACTTACGCCAAGTGTAATACCTTCATCTGTCAAAACTGTTACAGCGGCGTCAACCGTTATTACAGAAGTGATAGTAATCGTTCTATTTCCTGCACCACCAACAACGGCTGTTGCTACACTTGCTTGAGCCTGAATTTGAGCTGCAAATAAATTCATTGTGCTTAAATGTGCTGCGCCATCATAAGTTTCAGTTAAAACGTTTCCATCAACTGTTACTGTGATAACATTAGCCGCTATAATATCGGCATCAAGAACGAAAGTTTGAACTTGCGCACGACCATCATATCTTACATAAACATCGTCATCTGGTGTAACAGCTTCTTCAACTTCAACATACATTCTACCAGAAGTCATAACTGAAACGCATGATTTAACTGGATATGCGTCTAAATTTTCTTCATTGTCCTTAATGCCAATGCCCCAAAGAACTGCGCTAGCATTGTCTGGCAATTTAACGCCATCTTCATCACCTGTAATTTTTTCAACGGCCTGACCATAAGGAATAACGATTGCTGGGTTATTCATAGACTGTTGTTTGTAACCTGACATATCATATAACTGGCCTTTAAGACCTGATGTCATTTCTAATGGATATGCTGTTTGTACCATGTAAAACCTCCTTTAAAAGTTTTTAATTATTTTTCATTTTTCATTAATGATTTTTTCCAACGTTCTGAATCTATTCTTTTATGTTCTTCAAGCTTTTTATCTAAATCAAAAGCCTCACCATCATTAACTTTTTTGCCTAATTCTTTTTTAAAAGCGTCAGATTTATTACTTGAATCTTTTTTACTAGAAACTTTCTTGAGAACAACATCAAACATACCATTGATATAATCATCTGAAGATTCATCAAGTTTCAATTCGGCATCTTCTTTAACTAGAACTGTTTTTTTCAATTCGCTATCTGTTGCTGTTGCAAAGTCAACTTTTTCTGCTTCTTCTTTACCGAGCAACTCTTTTACTGTGTTTTCAAGGTCAATACGAGCCTTTGCATCTTTTTTAAGTGTTTCCATGTCTGGTTTTTCTTCTTTAATCTTTTCGATTTCTTCATCTTTTTTCTTTAACTCTGTTTCTAAGCCATCATGCTTGCCTTTTAACTCATCAAATTCAGATGTCTTTTTTTCCATATCAGCTTTAAATTCGTCAAGGGCTTTATCCTTCTTGACAATTTTATCTGCTAGTCCTTCGCTGACTTCATATTCAATTCCATCAACTTTAATTTTTACCTCTGGCATAGTATCGCCTCCTTTTTGTTTTTTCATTTGTTTTATATCGGTTTTAACGGCTTTGACATTGTCCTCAACCATTATTCCATCAAATCTATCTAATTTAATTTTAGCTTCTGCTCCCGCCCTGCCTTTATCAACAATAGCAACGTGGTTATAAACGATATTCCTTTGAATTGCGTCATAGTGTTGACCTTTATAATCACCTTCTTGATCTTCTACATCACATTGATAACCACATGATAATTCTACCTTTTTTTCGTCCTTAACCTGTCTTACGGCTTCTGCGTCCATTATGTTCACTTTTCCAGCAGTATATTCGCCGTCTTTGTTTATTTCTTCACCTGTAAAACCCACTTGGTGCAATTTTACGTTACCTGAATCAAGCATTGAAAGTGGATGATTGTTTGTAATGGGTTGTGAGGCAAGCGATTTAAGTGTATCAACTTGGAATACTTCTTCTTCTGGTCTTAATTCGTATTTAATAGAACCATCATACATCATATACTTAAAAATGCCTGTTCTTGTAAATTTAGCAGCTGCTCTCAAATATCCTTGTTCAGTAATTTCAATCTTATCTAATTTTGCAACGTCAAATCTTCTTGAAGTCATATTATTACCATTGGATAATTAAAGTTAAGGTCAATATATATTTTACTATAAATGAAATTAATAAAAAAGGTTTTTTTTTGTTATATACTTTTTAGATAACTGGAAGGGCGCTGCAACGGCAATTTATATCTTCTCCCGGGTGACCTGTATCGGCCGGAGGATTGTTCCAACTAAAGACACGCTGGTTTTTAGATGCGTGGTCTGGTCTTACTCTTTCATCTTGCGCTGTCTGCCAAACATATTTTTTTATTCCATTATGTGTTTGCCTCAACCTCGATAAATCGCCATAAAATTTTGAAGTTTGGTCACGAGCTATCAATTTGGCTTTGTTTTTGGTCAATTTAAACTTGCTTTGAAGCTCTGTTTTTATTTCGTTTGTCAACTTACCCCTTCGCACACCTTCTGTAATAATTGTTTCAACTCTATTAAAGTGTTGTTGTGAAATTGAATTTATTAGAGCAACGTTTTCTTTTATAAAGCCCTTAACTTCACCATTAAGCCATACTTCTGATGTAGTTAAATTAATGCCAACAAGCTTAGTTGAGAGCTTATTGAAATAACCTTCACTCGCTGAATTGACGTTATAAGCGGCCTTAGTAGCAATCTGCTGTTGTTTCTTATCTGTAACCTCACCATAGAAATTGATTCTAAGCGTTGCCATTACGTCATCAATCTCATCACTCCACTCATCCATGTGGTCTAATGTAGGCCGTATTCTTTCAGCCATATCAACTATACCCTTGATTTGAGGGAATACTATTTCATTTGTAAGCCTGATTAAAATATTAGATATGCCGTTCAATTCTCTAATGTAATCGATTGCCAAAGTGAGCGTATCTGGAGGGATAGGAGGCTTCTTTATCCTTTTTCCGGTCTTTTCGCTCTGAAACTTAGCCATATTAGCCAAGTTAGAGCCTTCCCTTGCTATAAGCTCAAGTGCGCTTTCATCTTTTTTCGTTAAAGACATTAGACCTCAATTATTATTCTTCTTCGTCCGGTTCTACTGGATCTTGCTCTCTTAATAACGCTCTATTCTTTTCATCAAGTGTAGTTTCGATTGAATATCCGTCTGGTGTAAATCTTGAGTCTGCTATTTCACTTTGCGATAAAATCCCATTGCTTAAATATCTTTCATCAGCTTGTGATTGAACGTTGTGAATTTCGGCCATTTCTTTATCCGTCATTTGCTCAATGCTATTAAATTCTAATGTGTAGCTAGGCATCTTGCCTCTTGCCATAAATATAATATTTAAAAGTTGTCTGTATTTAGGTCTAAGTTGTTTCTCTTGCCTGTTTTTAATGTGATTAGCCCATTGCTTACGTTCTGATTCGCCGGTGTTGCCTAACCCACTTGCACCTTCACCGAACAAAAGAGTGTGAGGCAAATCGGTTTCCATTAAAAGGCGTTGTGCCATTTTATTTAACAAGTCCGACAACCCAGCAACGCTGGTGCTTGTCCTGCTGTATTTCTCGCCTGATTTCAACACAACAGCATTAACAACTGAATTAACTTTAGCGATAAGCTCCAATCGTTTAACAACAAGTTCCTCTCGGCCTTGGGCTATGAGATCATCAAGTCCTTCTATTTCAATTACTGCTTGTGCAAAGTCTGATAACAAAGCAGCAGCACCATCATATCCAGTATGAAAATTGGCTAGAGGTTTTCTTAACCTAGAATAGAGAGTATCGCCCCAATAACTATTACTTTTCATTGTGTTAAAAGGTAATTTAACACCATCAAACCTTATAAAGCGTGTATGATGAAATTTATAAGTATTTTCTTTTTTATTTGTTGGATTATTTTGCAAAGAATAAAATTCAGGTTTTCTAAACGCAGGATCGGCAGGGTCTGTTATAATGTCAGTTGATAAAACGTTTAATGAATACCTATCAACTGAAACAAGGTATTCTATTTCGCCAATTTTCTTAGTTAAATCCAATGGCTCTATTGGGTCATCACCTTTAATGCCAATTATAACGCCACCGCCACCGTACATATCACCCCATAGACAACTTTCTGCCATCAATGTGTCAACGTCCCATTTTTCAAGCTCTTGTTGCGCATATTCCGCTAAATTTTCATCACCTTCAATTATTTTAATTTCAAATCCTTCTCTAAACATTTCTTCAATAGGTTTATCTAAAATTCTTGCGCCAACACCATCCGCTTGGTAAATATCCTCACATTCTCGTTGCTTGAGCAAGCGTTGTACTGGTGCGGCTTGCATTGTTTTGTCATAACCTGTGCCTATGTTAGTCATAACATTCTGCCAGCCGTCCATTTTCTTCATAGATTTCTTGTAGTTTGATAACGCTCTCTTATAATCCATAATTGTTTTTTTCTTAGTCATATATTGCCTCCTACCATTTCAGGAAATTCTCAAGGTTTGCTATACCGCCTGTCGTGTTCATGTAATTTATACTCTGAGACATTGTGTCCACCATATCATCAAATTCACCATTCGGAAAGTTAGCACACTCATCAATAAAATCACCAGCCCAAGATAAAACATCAGGATGCGGAATTATTATATTACCTGAATCTTGTATCGCTGATATTGCTTCCGCTCTTGCATACTTACTGCCTTTTGGTTCAATAGGTTCAATACCTGATACACTATTTTTTAATGCACTGATAATCGCTGGCCCATTGGCTTTATCTTCTATCAGTATTTTAGTGGCTTTAGGCCATCTATTAGTCATTGTGATAACAGCTTTTAATGTTTCCACAAAATCACATTGTTTGCGCCATTGATCTAACAAATAATAGTCAGCTTTTATTTTACCCCAAATTTGACCACAAACATAGGAGTTTTTCTTGCCTTCTTTAAAATTCATATCCCAAGATTGAATTAACTTGTCAAAATGTCTAGGCCGCTCACGCCAATAGCCCCATCTATCACGTTTAAACAGATTACCTTCTTCTTCTGATGGTCGACCCATATAAAGAGCATTCCAAAAATAAGGGCCGAGAGTTTTTTTAATTACTTCTAATCGCTTTCTTGAAAACATTTCAGGCCATAGAGCATCATAATTATCAGACCAAGCTGGAAATTCTAATAATACCCAATTTTCGTGAGCTAAATCTTTAAGAGCAAAACCAATAAGATCGTCCACATTCCATCGAGTGCCCATTAAAATAACAGCACCATTTTTTTGCAATCGTGTTGAAACAGTTGATTTAAACCAATCTTGAGTGTCTTTTCTTATTAACTCACTTGCGGCTTCTCTATGATCTTTAAAAATATCATCACACAAAAAAACGTGGGCTCCTTTTCCATTTACAGCACCGCCTCTACCAACAGCATAGTATTTACCATTTCTGCCAACGGCAAATTCCTTCTTGGATTTAGAGTCACCTGCTAATTTACATTTAGGAAATATTTTGGTGAACATCGGATCTGCGATTTGATTTTTAACCTTACGTCCGAAACCGCTGGCAAGTCCCTGTTCATAGGTTGAATATATAACAAAATTGTTTGGATTGCGTCCAAGATACCAAGCAGGAAAGAACTCGCCTACGTTATAAGTCTTGGAATGACGAGGCGGCATCACAACAATCAATCTCTTAATTAATCCGGCTTCAACTGCTTCAAGGTGTGCGCAAAGAGTTATAACATGTGGTGGAGATAAATAGTCAGGCTCCATGTAGCTCGCATAACTTGCAAGATTTTTATATGCTAGTGCTTCTAGGCTCATTTAACGCCACATTGGAGGAATGAAAACACCCTGACAGGTACACTTATCTTCAAACCAGTTGTAATCAGCGTTTTTAAAGTTCTTACAAGCTAACTCACATAACAACCAACCGCCAGCCCATCCTTGTGATTTAGACTCAGGCTGTTTAACAGGATTAGAACCTTCATTAACTACAACATCACAAACTAGAAAATAATCATTGATGAACTTTTCCCAATGACAAGGATTGTGGTTTATCTCGCTCATTTATCCCCTTTTTTATCCAATGCCGCCATTAACTTCAACTTTTCCTTTTGCGCCTTCAATGTGGCTTTGGCTATTTTGGTTGATTGCTCGTCTGTTATCTCGCCTAAGTTTTGACCCTCTGCGCCTGTTAATTCGTTCCTGACGCTGAACTCGTCTTTTGCCCTACGTTCGAGATACCACTTGGCTGTTTCCTTCTCGCTTAAATCATTGTAGATTGTCTGCATAGCAATAAGTTTAGGTTCTTCTTTAATTCCTTCAAAAAACTTAGAAAAATGAGGATGAATTTCAAGAAAATAAGATAACTGTTGAAGCGTAATACCCGCATGACAACACGACATAGTATCATTACAGCCCATTTTTTTAGCGGTTATAAATTGACTGATTTTTACTTCACTCAGCCACCAAGCATTAGCTGTTTTTCTCACTTCATAGACACCGTATTTTTTGTCTTTAATCTCATAAGCTACTTCATTAAGTATATGATGATGTGTTTCATCTTTAGTTTTTTTAGCCTCAGTAGTCTTTTTAGGTTTCTTGACTGCTGGCTTTCTCTTTTTGGTTGTTTTCTTTTTCATGATTTATCCTTTTTTTCTTGCCTTTTCTTAATAATATATGGAGAAGGCCGATTATTAAAATAATCTTCATAATATTGACATAAATCATCAAATAAATTATTTGCATGTTTACGACCAGTCAATTTTAGTCTTTCCACATCTCTCCTACCTAATTTCATCAAGTCAAAAACAGTTTTAATATTATAAACTTCTATTAATTTTTTGAATAAATCAATAGAACGTTTTGGATATACAAACAAATAATGTTTCACAAAATATTCTATTGCAATTTTTTCTCTTTGTTTATCCTCATAAAACTTTTTGGTTGTTTTCTTCTTGATTGCTTTCTTTTTCATAATCTACTCCATGTTTATAATATTCAGGACCTTCTTGATCTCCTACATAATGCCATTTATGTTCTTCACAATTTGGATTGCTACAAAAATTCTTATAATCAGCAATTGGCAAACCACCTCTTTCAAAAACTAGGCATCCACACTTATTACAAAGACCATCAAACCAAGCAGACCCTCCGCTAAATTTTCTACATGTTTCAAAAAGCACTTTTATAGTAATTTTTTCAGTCATAACTTCACCGCCCTTTCATTTGTAAAATTTTCCCATCTCTGAAGAATTACTTGGCAGTAATAAGGATCAATTTCCATGCCATAGCATTTTCGACCTGTCTTTTCACAAGCTATAAGTGTTGAACCTGAGCCTAGGAAACAATCAAACACAATCATTTCCTTTCTAGTGCTATTGAATATCGCATTTTCCATAAGTTCAACGGGTTTCATGGTTGGATGTAAATCATTGCAATTTGGTTTTGGTATTTCCCATGTGCTTTTTGTATGCAAGCCTTTCCCATGAAATTCATGTGTCCCCTTCTTTTTCCATCCATAAAGTATGGATTCATGTTTATAGTGATAATCACATCTTCCAAGCACATGATTATTCTTAACCCAAATGATAGTATGTTTCAAGGAAAGTGGAGATTGGCATATCGCTTGCATCATCATCATCATCAATTCTCCCACTTGTGGAGAACAAATATAATAAGATGACTTATCGGCCATAATATCAGCACATGTATTAAATACAGTTTTCCATAATTCAAACATTTCTGGAATATCAGCGTGGTCATTTTGTATTTCTTTTTGATTACGTTTGCCTTTATCGATTGTATTTAAAAAAGCATTCTTATCGGCATAACTCACCCCATAAGGAGGATCAGTGAACACCATATCAGCCTTTTCACCGTCCATAAGTTTTTCGACATCCTCTGGCTTTGTAGCATCACCGCATAGAACCCGATGATTTCCAAGCTGATACATATCACCCAATTTTATAGTAGTTTCATTTTTTGGCTCTGGGATAGCATCGTCATCTGTTAAACCTTCTGATAATGGCGAGAATTTCTCCAACTCCAAGTCAATATAAGGAATATCAACGATATCTCTGATCTCGTCTATTTCGAGATTGGCTTCTTCTACAAATAATTGCAGACCTGAATCATCGATTTCACCGTACATTGATGCGGCTAGAAGGATCTTTTCCTTTGCTTCTTTTTCGTCTTTAGCGTCTATGTATGCAACTGGAAATAGATTGTCTTTAAGCTCCCATCCATCGGCAATCATTATCTTGATAACCCGTAATCTCTGATGCGAATCTATTATCTTATTTTGCCCATCAGGTGATTTCCAAATGAATCCGGGAAAAGTAATCCCATATTTCTCAATAGACTTTCTGAGCTTGGCCGCCTTGTTCTTATGTAACGATTTCAACTCACCCTGAAATTCTACCAAATCATTGATATTAAGAAGGTCAGCTGCTTGGCACGTTATTTTGATTGTTTTATCCATATAATTTCTCCAGAAGTCTATATAATTTGGCATTGTCTTTTTCAAATTTTTGCAGTTCATTCAAAATTAATATCCTACATTCTTCAAATAGTTCGTCATCATAAGTCTTACCGACAATTTTTGTAGCAACTTTTCTCAATTTTCTTTCCAATATAATTCTAAAATAAAAGTTAAAAAGACATATGATGGATCGTTTTATTTTATCCATACAATTTATCCCTCAATCTATATAATCTGACTTAAATTCTACGTTAGATGACTTTACAACCTTTTTAAAAATATCTAAAAACTTTGGAACATATTTTTTTACTGTAATATTAGTCACAAATGGAAAATCAGAATCTTCTTTCTTAGACCTTATGACATCCATATCTTCTGATTCCATATCAATATTTACTTCAATTTTCTTTGTTTTTTCATCTTCTCTTATTGTAAAAATCATAATTATTCTCCTTTGTTATTTTTTAACTTTATATTTCAACGTAACTGCATCAACTGATTTCATTTTAAGCTTATCTAGCTCATCAAATAAAGCATTATAAACAGTTCCATTACGTTTTATATGTTCTGACAATACGTTTATTCTTTTGTCCTTTTCAACTATAACATTTTCAACATTGTTTTTCAAACTGTGCTTAATCTCAAAAAAGAATATCGCTCCTGATACCATGTAAGCAATAAAGCCTACTAATGCGCCTACTATTAGAAATGTTTTCAATGCTTTGAATCCGTCTTTTGTAAATTTTTTGATTTGTTCCTTCATTTTGTAATCTCCTTTGTTTTGTTATTTAAGTTTGTTTGTGCGGCCTCTAGCTCTGATGTTAATAATTTAATCATAGCATTCTTAGCTTCTAAACCTGGCTTAAAAATGAACTCACTAGAAATATATTCTGTATCACCTGCATCATATTGTATTCTTTTGTAGCCACTATATTGATTGTCTTTTTCAGATATAGAACCACTTCTCAATATGTATGCTATGCTATCTGATGTTACCTCAACCTTAAATATAACACATGGGTTCCATATTGTAGCCATATCATTCCTCCTTATCTAATTTCATATACCATTTAATTTTGTGAATAAAATCTTCAAGATTATCATACCAGAACACGAAATACCCACGATTGCTTAATCGTTCCATCATAATTTTTTGATCCCTATTTGGCTTGGCTCCGGGTCTTTTAGTTTCTGCGTATATACCATGATAATCTGTGTTAGCTTGTGCCACGAAAACGTCCGGAATGGATTTAAGCAAACCTTCCTTCTTTAATCTCACAGCCTGTCTTATACCAACTCTTGCGCCATTTGGTATCGAGTGCAAAATCGCATTTGGATATTGTAATCGCATCCATGCTACAGCATTGCATTGTATTTCATATTCTATAAATTTCATTTCTTTTTAACTTTCTTTTTAACTTTCTTTTTCAAGCTCACACTCACAGGCTTGCTAACTTGCACAGGATCTTCAACCTTAGATTTCTTCGATAACGTAGATTTTTCCGGCTGCGATTGCTTCTTCAAGGGATAACTCTTTAATGTCTTGTACTGTGTATCCGTCTTCATTGTTTTTTTCATAATTTACCCATTCCTCTCTTGGGGGTTTTGGCCTACGTCCGTCAGTAACGTAGTATCGTCCCCCGTTGGATTTAATTCTACCACAGAGACCTCTAAGTCTTTTTTTTTATCGCAGGATGCCATTACTTCTCTTAACAGAGGAACTGCATCAGATAATGAACCATCTGTAATATGAACTTCCACTTTTCCATTTCCTTGAACATGAGTAATTTTAATTTGTCCCATATAACCCCCCTCAATACGTTAGGCTAATTTTATTTCACGCATCAAACCAGCCTCTATTTCTCATTGAACTCAATATTTCGGTGTCAATTCTAATTCTTATACTGTTTTCATCTGGATAAAAAGATTTAACGTCATCACGATTGCCGTATAAAGCTACTTCATATTTTTGAATCATCAAAGCTAATTTTTCATATTTAGCTTCAACGTTTTTTTTAATCATGTGAATTTTTATAATATTATAAATCCAAAAACATAAAACAATTAGTCCGAGTATGGTTATTGTCATAATTTAATTTCCTATAGTTCCTAAAATTTGTTTTATTTTTTTAATATCTTCAATTTGCAAGGCTTTAGATGCACACACTGCTAATTGTTCATCTTCAAACGTTTTCTTCTCAATAATAACTTCATAAACATCTACAAACCTTTTTTCGTGCCAAGGTTTGTCTTTGGTTAAACATTGTCCATAATTATCACCTATAGATTTCAATGCTTTTAATACGCTTGGTTTTTTAATTAATTCTTTCATTTCAGGGTCAATTTTACCGCCACAAGATTTAGACCAAAGAGCATTAAAAATAAGTTTACCATTGTTTTTAGGATTAAAATCGCCGTCTAATTTAGCTTTAATTTGAAATATACTCGGTGGAAATGGTGAAGGTTGGTTCTTTTGGATTAGCCTGACAATCTCCATAACTACTTGAGCCGTAATGTCTGGGAGTTCCGTCATCCATATTGAGGTGATTACTTTATCAGCTTTCCAGTTAGAAAATACGCCCATCAACCACATCATTAACTTGTTGGCTTCTTCTTTTTTCATAACATAGCCTCCTCATATCTAGATTGCCCTTTGAATTTTTGTTTAATGTTATTCATTTCTGCGAATTTGTCAACATTGCTTCCATTGCGACAAATAAGCTCTATATCGTCATAAATCATGTTGTTGTCATTTTGTCCCATATGATGCTTAGAGTTTTTAATGCCCTGAATAGCATCTTTTATACGATCTTCGCTAAATCCTTCTTTTAAGCGGGCTTTGATTTTCTTTTTTCTATCATCCGTTAATATGGCTTTTGGATGATTCAATTCTTTTTGCCAAAATTTATAAATATCCTCTATTATATTTATATTAACATTTTCATTTATATCTTCATTTTCATTTTCAGTGTTTGCTTTACTTTTTGCTTTAGCAAAACTACTGTTTTTACCACCCTTAGAACCAGCTTTTGCCCTTATCAAACTAAGCTTATTATCAGATATCATGCGCTTTTGCTGTAATTCATCACCATCAATCTGTAAAACGTCCTCATCTACAAGTTCGGTTATAGCCTTGTTTAGTTCGCTAACGCTTATAGGCAAAAGCTTACCTAACTTGATTGCAAAATCCAAGCACTTGCTATCGTTTTGCTTCTCCTTTTGCTTGAGCAAAATAGCACCATATTCTTTTTGTTTGTGAAGTATGCACATTATTTTAATGTAAATGCCCTGCGCTTGTAGGCTACACATATTTAATTTTTCGTCAGTTAAATAATCCTGAACGTATAAAGGGAGGTAAGGTTGATTTCTAAGTGCCATTTATATAACCTCCAACAAATACAAACCCACACAGGCAGAGAATGACCAACGGCAAAGTAGGATGACCCCTGTTGCTCCCATGTGGATATGTATATTTTGGATTTTTGCCGTTGTTCATGATTCAGCACCTTATATCATTAAAATAAAAATGTAAAGCTATTTTCAAATTATTTAAAATCCCTTTAAAAACAACTAGATAGCCAGATTATAGTCAATTAATTGCTTATACACATTCCCTGTATTTGATATTCCGGCACATGACAGGAACACATAGCACCGCATTGAACGTCATAATAGCAATCGCTCGCCATGCAATCCCAGCACAGAGCGTTGGTTGGTTTTGCAACAAGATAACCCAATGTGATTAGGACTATCAAAAGTATAAATTTTGAATATCGTTTCATATTATTTTTTCTCCTCATATTTTTGTATAGCTTCATGTAATTTTGTAGCAGCGTTCCCAAATGCTTTTGCACCAAATTCGTCCTCATGTATCCTATAAAAATTTAACCTTTTAGCCGTATTTAAAACTCTTATCAATAATTTATGTGAGGTTTCAGGAACGTATGTAGTGTATTGGTAGTTGTTTTTCTCGTCAACTAACCCTTCCGCAGCGACACACCTCTTAGCCTCTACGCTAGTGTGAAACATATTCTTTATCTTCCACACATGCCCCTTTACAGGACAATATTCTGCAACGTGTAGTATTCTATATTTTTTCATATCACTTCTCCCCTTCATTGTTGTTGTCCTCTTTTGGTGACCTTAACTTCTTTACCATGCAGGTCGTTTTTTGCGTCAATCCCTGTCACTTCTTTAAATATATCAGCGTCCCATTCATCTAAAGACTTTAAATAATCAATAGCTTTTGTCGGCATACCTTCCCACGCTTCAGCACGAGCAACTTCCTTGATTTCCGATGCGTCTACTTTCTTCCATTCTTTGCCATTTGCGTCATACAGCGTAAAAGCGTTGTTGAATTTAGGTCGCCAACTATTTAGCTTGTTTCTGTATTCAGAGATTATTTCGCCCGCTCGCTCCTGTGTTGTTTGCTTATTAAATATCATATCCGCAACGCCTCGCTGTTTTGTGATGAATAAACAATTACATACGCCATCCGACAAGTTCACGCCATCCGACAAGTTCACGCCATGCGACCAGTTCACGCCATACGACTCGTGCACGCCATCCGACAAGTTCACGCCATCCGACCAGTTCACGCCATGCGACCAGTTCACGCCATCCGACAAGTTCACGCCATCCGACAAGTTCACGCCATCCGACAAGTTCACGCCATCCGACAAGTTCACGCCATACGACTCGTTCACGCCATCCGACTCGTTTACGCCATACGACTCGTTCACGCCATCCGACTCGTTTACGCCACTACTATCTTTGATTGATTCTGTCATCTTATCCTCCGTTAGTTTAGATACTTGTCTTTGATTGATTGCTCTACCACTTCCAATGCTTTATCAAACCCTAAGTCAAAAGATTCTTTGTTTGTCAAAGTGTCCTCTTTATATTTCTGGACTATTAAGTCATTGTCAAACTCTCTATATTTACTTTTTATCATCTCAACTATATCCTGCGCCTGTTTGTGAAGAGCTTGATTTATTTCTTCAGCAAGTTGCTCGATAGTTAAAGTTATAGTGTTTTTCACTTGTCCCCCTTAATCGCTTTAACAAATAATTCAAAACTAGAAAGAGCTGCGCCCGCTTCTAGTTTGTGACCGCCACACCAAATTCGCAACAAACCACTTTTAAACAAACAATCCATATTCCAATTTTGTTTGGGATATGTTCCCTTCATCGGAAATCCGTTATCTCCGCCTATACCGCACAAATTAACAACATCACTACATCCGCTCAAACGGCAAATAGGTTTATTTTCTTTAACTGCAACGAAATCCATACATCTATAGCCTGAATCATGTTTTCTTCTAGTTGGTAAAATAACAAGACAATCAAAATAACCAATGTCATCGCCCCATTGTCTTGAAGGTAATTCCTTAAATTCTTTAACCGTCATTTTGTCGATTTCTTTCACTTGTCCCCCTTAATCGCTTTAACAGCGTGGTCTATTTAATTTTCTTTATTTATTATAAGTTGATATTCAAACAAACCACTTTCTCTTGTTCCTCTCCGGTTTTTATTTACTGTATGTTCGCCAAACCTTTTTTTTCTTAAATGTCTTAATTGAGCTGAAACACTAGCTGGAGGATCTCCTATAGCATCAGTTATTTCTGATAGTGTTCTCCATGTATTGTCTTTCATTAAATTATAAACTCTTAAAATTTGTCCAGTTAGTCTTTTTTTATCTAGCTTTGCATTATAATCAGAACCATTGAACCTAAAACTCATATTTGTATTAAGTTCCATTATATTTTCCCCTTTCTTGATTATTCCAATCTTCAAAAAGTTGTGTAGCTTTCTCATACATTTTAGCTAAATCTTTTTTTTCTTCTACTGGCTTCGCATGATAATGTAAAATATGACATACATAACATAGCGGCACACACCAATCGTCCCCGCTTCGTCTTCTCGCCCCATCAGGTCTAGGCAAGTGATGAGGAACGGATGCGAAACTGCCACACCTCATACAAGGAAACGAAGCCACATATTTTCTATACTTAGCCGATTTAAAATATTTCGGTTTGAAATTCGTTAACATTATCTAGTCCTCGTTGACATAATTACTTCTTGATAACATTCAATCGCACCTTCACCAATTACGTTCACAGCATTTTTCCCCATCGATCTAACAATATCCCCGATAGCTTTTTCATTTGGTATCAAAAATGATGGTTTAATTTTGCTTACATCCTTAATTCTCCATTTCCATTTTTTAGAATGTGACGAGTTTTTTGTTTTATGTATTGGTGGAGCTACAACAACAGGCTTTGCTTCAATGCTTTCCTCAATTATTTCTTCTGCACGTTCATTATCCCCTAGTTCTTCTGCTTGTTTTGCAAGCTCAAGGGCTTCTGCCTCTGCCTGTTTTTTTGCCTCCGCTTCAAGCCTTGCTTGCTCTACTCTTTGTTTCCGTTCTTGTTCTAATATATATACGCCCATTTTGCGTTTGATTATTTTTTCAGCTTTATCAAGCGGCTCCATGAATTTCTTTTTAGCTGCATTTGCAACCTTATGAGCGTTGTGCGCCGCTGAAACGATAGGATCATGATGTTCTTTAATAGCTTTACCTAATGTTTTAATCTGCACTAAAAATTCATCTGCTATTGTATTTGTTTCGTCATTAATAATCGACATTTCATCAGCTTGTTCTGTAATTGTTAACGCCTTATTTTCAATTACTTCAATTTGGTTTTCCATTTATAAACTCCTTTTGTAGTTCACGACCGCTGTTGCAGAAGTGAAGATTTTAAAATCGTTTGGGTTAGTAAATTCGTGTAGTTTGTAAAGTCCATTTTTCTTTAATTGCAATCCGTATCTTATTCTGTGTTTGTTATCGTTGATGCCACCATTGTAAGCTGCTGTTTGGATTGCTGTCCATTTCGGCATACCACCTGTTTTAATATCAAGAATAGCGTCATGTCCGAATATCAAACCTTCTCTATCTAACGTGCCAGTATATCCATAAATTTTATTATGGAATCTGTATTCAATTAAACGCCATATCGGAGCAACTTCTTTTAGAAATAATTCATACGCTTTAACATAAGGTCCGGCTTCTTCATCAACTGTGTTCCAATTCAAGTCGCCATCGTCAAGGTAATGGCTTATTTTGTGAACACGAGTTCCACGTTCTGCCGAACCATCAGCGTACCAACGATTGTCAGTTATGCCAACCTCGTTTAATATCTGCGTAACGCTTGGAATAATAATTCCATCTTCTGAATATTCGTGTTTTGATTCGTTAAATTCAAGAGCCATTATTTATCCTCTGTGTTTTGAGATAACACCCAATCACAAACATCTTCATAATCTGATTTTAGAATTTTAGTTGTGGAGTCTATTTCATAAGTCAATGCAAGATGGTCTTTGATTTGTCCGTTTGTAACATCTCTTTCTTTAGACAAAGCAAACAATCTTTTTCTTTGCGGATCTGTTATAACATTGGAATTTGATACTCTTGCAGGTTCACTTGTTTTTTGACTTGTTTCTTTTTTAGACGTTTTACCGCTCGCTTCATTACCATCATCATCATCATCAGGAGCTATGCCAACAATCGCACTTAATCCATAACGTCTGCCGTAAGTTAACGCAGAACCCAATCCTTGAGCGGTGTTTTTGTCTGGCTTAATTGCAATATGTCCTCTTATCCATTGACCTGATGAATGAGCAAGTGTTGTTGTTACAATAATTTCGCCATTGTTGCTTTCTGTCGTTTGAATAACTGCTAATTCGTTTTTAGATAATTGATTTCTGCAAGCTTTCCAAACCGAACTGAGGTCTGCATATTTTTTCTTAAAGAAAGGATTTAAAGAATCTTCTTTAGCTCCTTCAATTCCACCTTGCGCTTTAGATAAAGCTAGAACTAGCTTTCCTATTTCCGTTGATTGATTTTTTTCCTTTATTTCTATTTCATTAATTTTTTCTGGTAATTTTGTGCTGTCTTTGATATCATTATCGCTTATCATTAGTTTTCCCTTTCTTGTTTAGAGAGCCTCGATTCCAGTCGGGGCTTTCTGTCATTAGTGTTTGATTACGTTTTTTAAATCTGCCTTTTGTCCTTTAAGTCTTGCTATTCGTATATCTAAAGCCTTTTCTTCTGCAACTGCTCGGCTCAATAAATATGATACATCATCATAATTATATGCTTCTTGCCAATCTTTAGTTTCTTTTAATTTGTTATCAACATTTACTTCGCCATTTATTCTAGTTTTTAAATAAGCTAACATTATTTTCCCCCTTTGATTTTTTCTTTTGCTGCATCACGCATAAACCTGTTAATAGAATAATACTCGTTCCGTTTCTTCTGTTCTAATTTAGCGGCTTTAGTGATATTCTTTTTCTCTTGTGCTGGTAATCGTGTGTGAATGTTTTCTTTTTTAATTGTCATTTTCAACCTCCTTTCTATCTTTTATAGTTACACTATCGCAACCTTGATTGCAACCTTTTTCTTCACTTTTTTCTGAAATAAATTCAAACGATCCGTCCTCGTTTATAATAGTTTTATAAGGAAATATTTTGCTTGGTGATAATGTAGTTTTCATGGTTTTACCCTCTTAAATTCATACACCCAAACCCATGGATTTTCTTTTGCGCAATTACCTATTTCTAAATCAAGGACTTTTTTTACTAATTTAAACGATTCAACGGCAGAAAAGGGATATTTTTTATTTTTTGGTTTATCAAACATCGCTTCTGCATGGCAATCATGAAAAGTTAAATTCCACAACCTTTCAACACGAATATTTGTGATTTCTAAGGTGATGCGGGAATCTCCTTCCATCATAAAATATGAATTGATTTTTTTATCATATTTGTATGGTCTTGGTTCAGTACCAAATCCATGAAAAGCACCTTTTCCAAGCCAAAACGATTCTTTAACAAAAAGCCTATCGCCTATTTTATAAGGGCATTTAATTTTGTCATATGAATCAAATCCACCTCCAGCGGCTTCATATGTTCCAGTCCATGTGTCTTTATTTTTATTTTTTGTGCAAGCGCAAAGGAAATCCCATTTATTCATCAACCTTCGAGTCTGCGTCTTAGTTCCATTAAGCAGCGCCGGAATAAATCTACTGTCCATTCTTATCGGTCGTTCTTTCATTTGTCTCCTCCTAATAATAATCCTTTATTAATTTACGCATTCCAAAGTCTCATTCTACCACCACAACCAACCATCAAGCCGCATCGGTTACATGCGTCGGGACTTCCATTAATGTCAGGAACTCCAGTCTTATAAACTTTTCCTGAACTCCATTTGTGACCTCTTTTTTTGCACCACCACATTCTTGCCCGTAGCTTCAAATGCCCGAACTTCCATCCTATTTTTTCACCTTTAAATAAATAATCTATTGATTTTCTCATTTCTGGACTATTTACCCATATTTGTTTATTTACTTCATATATATCCATCAGATTATCCTTTCGCTAACTCCTTGTTATAACAATCATCACAAACGATATATTTCTGTGTGAGATTATTGATTAATGGTTCTTCAATAAGTTTAGCGTCATCTTCGATTTCGTTATCGCAAAATTCGCAGTATGTAAGTCCCCAATAATCAATCGGTTCTAATCTTTCGTTTGCCATGTTCATTTTATCCCCCTTTTTTGTTATTGTTTATAATTCGTCAAAAGTCACAGATAAAGAGTGGTCTTTTAAAAAGTCAAAATTGTTCTCAAAATCGCAATGGTCTTGTAAGTAGTTCCAAATTTCATTCGCATCATAATTATCACACGCAAAATCTTGTTTTGCGAGCTTGCATAAATTCATGTGAGACTCAGGGATTTCAGGATCGAAAGCTTCATTGCTCTTTCCTGAAATTTGTAAGATAAAATTGTCATTGATTGTAATGTTTGCAGAATATTCAACGATTGTTTCAAATTCATTTTCACCAACTTGATTTTCGTGTGTGTAGTCAAAAAAAAGAATGCTTGTTACTTCCCATTTTTGATTTGCTCTTTTTCCCTTTTTCATTTTGTTCCCCTTTGTTAGTTAGTTTCGCCATTCCTTGGCGGTTAAAGTGTCAACGTCTACGAATGTTATACTGTACCCACAAAAATAAAGTGGGTCTATTTCTTTTCTAAAAATTACATCAGAGTCAATCCCTTTTTTTGGTGAAGTCCATATGCGATAAAAAGTGTTTTTGCCTTTTTGTGTCCACTTGTTTTTTGACTTGATGATTTTCATTTTGTCCTCCATTTTGTTTATTGTCTGTGTCATGATCACAATATATACAAGTGCTTCCACTTTGTCAACCTCTTTTGCAACCTTTTTTAAAATAATTTATGGGGTGTGAATAGGCAAATTTGATTTATTTTTAGATCAAATGTTCCTATTTTAATAAACATCAATGATTTCAAGTAGGTACCTGTGGTAAAAAAATGAGCTCAGTTCCCTCTCAAGTTTTGCAAAAGTGGAGAGGTCAATATCCCTATTTTAGCCCAAAATTAGCCATATAAGCCATTATTATAAAACGCATAGCTTGGTATAGACTAAGGCATTAAAATAGCACAGTGGCCCAAATTTAAAGGATAATCTCGGTTGTCAGGGTAGTTATTTGTTGGTTTCTAACTTTGAAGTTTTTTGATGATTTCTAGCTCTCTGATTCGAGATTTTTGGAGTTCAAGTCTATAATGATTAACTAAGTCTATCAATGCAATCTGCGCTTCTGTATTCTCGCAAATGTTTTCAATCATAATTACTATTAATTCATTCGATTTGCGTTCAAAATCATTATGCGGATTTTGTAACAAACATTCCATTAGTCACACTCATTGTATAATTTGTCGCTTTTTTCATAGCACTTTTGCAATTCATATTCGGTTGATGTCCAATTCTCGAAATAAATTTTACATTCAATCGGGTTATTAAAAGTTTCATCTGACAAATCTTGCACTTCTGGAATTGCCTGTACGTCAGTTTTTATCGTTGTGCTTTTCTTTCCGCACGAGCTTATCCACAGACTTACGCAAAGCAACACGATTAATGCGAGCATTCCTGCGAGCTTCATATCCATTTCTCAACTTTCTATAAGATGACTTCGCTCGTTTCTTACCACTTAACATCCGTTTTAAAACAAGCGAAAGGATACTTACAAATATGGTTAAAATAGTTTTCCACATTTTATTTATTATTGATAGCGTCAATTAATTTCTGAAGCTTATGACCAACACCAAGCAAACCTAATGCAGCAATAAAACCAGATACGCCACCCCAAATCATAGGCATTTGCATTGGATCTGATGCTACTCCACCGGCAATAGCTCCTAAACTCAAAAGCATACCACTAATTGCTGTTGTCACTGTTTTCCAACCCTTGTTTTCTTCTGCCATTTTGACCTCCGTTAGATTTACACTTTTTTTTATATTCTCTATACTGATCAGCATATCTTAAAACCCTTGGTATGTAATCAACTGTTTCTTTAAATTGTTTCCAAGCATCATTTTTAATACGACCTACGCCAGCGTTATAGCCTACTAATATTTTTTCAATATCACCAAATGCAAAATATTTATCTATCCAATGCAGATAATCTGCACCAGCGTATATTTGCTTTTCAGGAGTTGATAAATCATATCCTCTATCTTTTGCTGTAGCTGGCATAATCTGTGTTAACCCGTACGCCCCACAATGTGAAGTGGCGGTTGGAGATCCTAAAGATTCTTGCATAATCAATCCTGCTAACAATGATTCATCTATATCATAGGCTTTAGAAGCTTTTAAGATATATTCACTATACAAATTATAGAACGTTTCCCATTTCATAAATAAAAAAGGGTACGCAAATTAATGCGCACCCTATCCTAAATTAATTATTAGTTAGCTCCTGCACAAATACATCTGTCAGCATTAGCACTGGCACAATTTACCAATATACCCGCTGCATCATCATCCTGACCAGCTACACAAGCGAATGTGCAAGTAGTATTGCAAGCCTGATTACCTGCCGCAACAATAGACCAGCCTATATCGCCAGCATCACTTGAGGTAATATCACCTGTTGCAACTATTGAAGCAACTCCTGTGAAAGCACCATCGTCAACCGAAAATGTTCCATCAGTAAAAACACCAGCACCATTAACGTCAAGTGTAATATTTCCGTCTGCTCCGTCTGTAATAGTAAGACTTGAAGATGTTGCATTACCTGTTTCTAAAATTAAATCAAAGTCACCGTTTGAGGCAAAAATACCAGAACCAGCGCCATCACCGGCTTGAAAAATACCATAAGAACCAGTATGTCCAAAAACACCGGACAAAGCTAATGTTCCTGTACCGTTTTGAGTAAAAAGGCCAATTCCACCAATTTCTGCGGCATCAGTTGGATCAACGATCACACCTCTGATTTGTGCGTATTCTGTAACATTCGCACCATCATCATAACCGACAAACTTCAACATACCAAGCGCATCATCTGCAACTGGTGAAACTGAAACTTGAGTAAATGTTAAAGCAGCACCTTCTGCTCCGTCTGCTTCTCTTGTAACTCCTATTGAACCTGACCCACCATTAATTTCAAATTGTGGATTAGTCGGAAGCGCTCCGCTACCATTCTGTAATGAAACAGCAAGACCGCCAATTTCTGCGCCATTTGAAGGATCAACAATCCCGAATCCAAGCACACCATAATCAACATCTGCGGCAGCGTCATTTTGACCTCTACCTGTAACTGAACCCAATACATCTAAAGCGGCAGGTGTTGTTGATAGCTGATACAAATCAAGATTTATACCAACTGCTCCATCAGCTGCAATATTCATTGCAATAGTTCCGTCTGTCACGTTGTCGATTGTTTCACCGTTAGACAATCTTAATTCTGCTGTGTTGATTTCGCCAACTGCACCAGTAAAATCTATTCCATAATTAAAAGCCATGGGAACAGTTACGTTAGTCGCTTTTAGATAGATACCAGCATCTAACATTTGACCATTTCCACCAACTGCTTCATTTTCAAGATAAGCTAAATAACCGCTATTTGAAAAATAACCTGCTGCAGCAGAATTTCTTGTATGTGTTCTTACATGCAATGTTTTTAAATCGGTTATAGTATCAAAAGCGCTCCACTCTGAACCAACCAACAAACCTCTCATCGCAGTGATAGTTGAAGCATTGGCATCTGATTTTCCAATGGCTTCAATTAATGCGCCATTCAAAACACCAACATCAACATCGTCACTATTTGATGCCTGAATAACAGCACCTTGTGCTGTTGCAGTAGTATCTGTTGTTTGTAGAATACCCCTGGAACGTAAGCCAGTTACATTATAGTTATTACCACCATAATATAATTCAACACCATATTCACGAACTGCAGTAACATCGATTGGAGCAATTAATGTACCACCATCAATTTTACCTGTTAAACTTATATCTTGAGGATTGATATCAATAGTCCCAAAATTTATATCTAATACACCAGTTGATGAACTTACACCAACTGCATCAGCAACAGTTTCAAAGTCTAAAACTAAATCTTCGTCATTTGCGGCTCCACCTAATCCAGCTAGTGTAATAGTTCCACCGGCCGACAATGTATTGTAAGTTGCTGAACTCATCGCACTGCCAGAAAGTGCAGCAAATAAATTAGCTGTCATCTGAAAATCATCAGCACTATTTATTTCAAAATCAATTTGATTATCTGTATCTGCTGTAATTGATGAAGTGGCACCAGCATCTAAAATAATAGAATTACCATCCATATCAAGATCACCAGTCATTGTAATACTACCCAAAGCAACGCCATCTGGAAATGAAACAACTCCTGTGCCAACATCTACAACACCATTTGTGCCATCGTGAGTAATACTAATCCATTCTGTTGATGTTGTAATATCTTCCGAATGAATAAAAAGAGTTGGGTTTGTCTGCACTGCATGGGCAACATCTGTACCCATATCCGCCATTTCTGTTACTAATATAGCATTGGATTGTGCGCTAACACCTAAAGTAAGTGTGTCTGGTGTTTGTGCAACATTGTAATACATTTTGGCATCTGGCAAATTACCAAACCAAAGACCTATTTCATCAAGAAACCAATTGTTAGTTCCTAAACGATTTGCATTGACATACGACCAAGCTGAAAAGCCTGTCAGGGTAACTAATGCAATCACCCCTAAAGTCAAAATTGACTTTTTAAATCCCTTAAATAATTTCATTTCAATCCTCCTGTTTATATTTATTATCTATTATACCTTATTTACTTCAACTTTGTCTAATCTATCGTGCAATGTCTTTAATAAGTTTTCAGTACCTTCTCTGCGACCTTGCTCTAATCCACGTTTTTCAGCTTCTTCCATGTGTTCTTTGAAATGGCCGTTTTTAAAAGCAGCTAAATCTTTTGCCACTTCTTTAATAGCTCCTGAAACAATTGAATTATCTTCTTTAGTATCTTTTCTAATTGCTTTCATATAAAAGAATATGAAACCTATTGAACTTAAAGTGCCTACTCCTGAAACAATTGGTGTGTAATCAATGGCCATCTTCTCTCCTTGTTCTATCTTCCATTGTTGCCTCTTATATTTCTTGGATTTCTAACCAAACTTTAATTGTTTTAACTGCCCTGCCTATTGTAGGCATCCCTAATAAATCTTCTTGTAATGGTATATAAGCCATTTAATCTCCTAGTATTATTCCGTAAACATAAAATGTAACTATATGAGTTGTTGCTGTTGAAGCAGTAGTTATCTTTATCTTTAAGTTTTCACCAGAATCTAAAGTATAAGCTGGAGAACCATTAGAGAAAGAGTCTTCTTGAAATGTGTTCTCAGAAGATGGAGAAGATACTGAACCAGAATTTATGTAATTATTATAGTCTGCATCATTAAATCCAATTTGCCAAATTGGTGCAACAGTATAATCTACTGAATCGTTACATACCTGAACTATATACATTGGTAATACTGTTTTACCTGTATCATTTACATATAGTGTTTCAGTTCCAGTTACCTTCATATTCAATTCATTATAATCTAGTAGGGTTATACTGCCCTCTTTGAACTGACCATACGTTATTAGACCACCGTCTGAATCAGTTGCCGCTGCTTTCACTACACCTGTAAAAGTCGTTACTCCGTCAGCACCAACTGCCATAACATCACTAACACCTGAACCCTCTGCTACTAACGAAGCTGTATCAATATATGCTATCTCTCCCTCAATACCATCTGTTTCAACATAAACATACAGATAAGCTGTACCGCTTGCTGGAACAGTTGACTCTCCATCATCTTGTGTATATGTTTCAGAAGTTGATACAACTAATTGCTTTTTATTATTTTCAGCCAAAGACTCATAATCACTAAAATCATCTGCCCAATCTTCATCTGCAAAGTTATACATTTTAGTTGCAGAAGCTAAAGGTCCGTTAAGTAAAAACGCAACAGTTGTTACTGTTCCTGAATTTCCAGAAGCACCACGAGCGTAATAAGAAAATTCAAACTCATCATTTTCAGTTCCAGTATGTGCTTGTGCTGCATAAGGCATAGAATTATTACCACCAGAATCCGTCATTTTAACAGCGGAAGTTCCTGAATTAATTATTATTGTTTCTTCTGTTATTGTGTAACTCTCTCCTTTTAGTGAGCTAATATCCCAGCTGTCAGGAGTATTAATTGCTGTCCACGCTTCAAAATCTCCATTAACTGCAGTGTCTGTTCCAGCAACTAACATTTCCAAATCATCAATTACGATAGAAGTTCCTGCACTTGCAGATATGCCAGATATAACTGCTGCGCCATCTGTATATCCGCTAGGTACTGTTGCTTGAGTTGATGTAAGCTGTGTGTAAGACGTAGTTGCTGTTAGTATTTCTACATTATTTACCCCTGGCTCACCACCCAATATTTCCCAAGAAGTAGTACTAAAATTATAAGTATATTCGTCTCCACCATTTGCACATTGATAAATAACACCAATATTCGCTACACCAGTTAATCGTTTTGCGTAAACAGTAAGCTGTAAAGTTTCATCTCCTACTGCTGGAGTTCCACTATTAAATAAAACAGGTGATATTTTTGAACCTGCAAAGTCGTCTTCAATATTTAGTTGTAAAGCATAAGTCCCTGCATGAGAGTCTGTTGAGCGTTCAACACTTCCAGAACCCATGAGCATTACTTCAAAACCGTCTGGAGTGTAATCTGTAATGCTCCAGACATTAAAATCTTTGTTGTCTAATTGTTGTTTTGGTCCAGTAAAGTCAGCATATAACCCACTGCTAATATCTATAGGAGCATCATCATTAGGAGTTATATTGCCATTTATTTTTTTAAATAGATTAGAATACGCCATTAGAATATCTCCCAGTTTTTAGTAGTGTTATTTGCCATGAACGATAGGCTTGCACCATCACTAGTAACCGTAGCTGTTGCAGCTTCGTCAATAGTATCTGCGCCAGTTTTGTTTATAGTGAGAGTGTTGCCACTAGCGTTGTAGTCTGAATCTTTGATAATATATACTTGTCCATGGTTTGATGTACTAATCGCAGGTAGTGTTACTGCTGCTGCCCCTGTGTCAGTATATTGATTTGAGATGAAGTAATCAGTAGACAAGATATTATAAGTAGCACTTGTAACTTCTGTTATATTGGCTGTAAACCCACCAACTACTTTGATGCCACTATCTTTTATACGAAGTTTCTCAGCTTCATTAACCTTGAATATATACTGTCCTGCGTCAGCATCTACTAAATCTGTTTTAGTTTCTAAGGTTACGTTCTCAAGACTTTGAGTTCCTGATTTATAATTTTCAGTAATTATTAGACTTTCTGCTTCACTAGCACCGTATATCTGATTAGGATTTGCATCGTCTACTGGTTCGAGCAATCTCATGTTTGCACCAACTTCACTAGAAATAACATAATCCCACATGATACCTAATCCGAAGGAATATTCTAATAAAGAAACAGCACTTTTAGTTGCTGAACCGACATCACTCGTCAAAAATGGTTGGAATCCTGCAATCATAGAATCCGCAGCGTCAGAAGCATGGGGAGTAATTACAGCTAAATACCCTGCTACTCCGCTATAAGCCGCAGTTCCGACAGAATACATATTAGATAGATATGGCGCACCATATCCAGAACTATATAAAGTTGATTGATGTGCTGCTACTTGGTCTGTAACGACAGGAGTTGCTACTGAACCTGCTTGAACATTAACGAGACTTGTAGTTCTTGCTGTCTCGTCTGTTACATCGAATAATCCGTGAACGTATGTACTACCCTGAGCTACAGAGTTTTCGTAGTCATATCCTAAATGAACATTACCATCTGCGCCTGTTCCGCTTCCCGCACTTCCCCAAAGATAAGTATCTCCGCCTGCGAAGTCGCCACCAAACGCATCACCCGAATGTACCAGCATAGGGCTTGGCGTTGAATTACCACCTGATGTTAGGTTTATGCCATAACTCTGACCTTCAAAAGTAATCCAGCTTTCTGCTCCGCTGGATGTTTCTTCTATCTTTAAAGTATCTCCAACATCATTATACATCATAAAATAACTTGATATTGAATCGCCTGATATGCCATCTGCTCTAATGCCCCTGCCTGTTGTCTTTGCTACTGCCTCATCTGTATCCCAAGCTGAAACATTAAGTTGCACATTACCAGAGCTATATTCTGGAGTTACCGCTGTTGCTTCGCCGCTTGCTGTCGAAGTTATATTTTTAGCACTTATATTGGCATCGAATGGAATATCGTTTGTAAACCTACTTTGTTCAGACCACATATAAGTTCCGTCAATATCAAGCCAAACAAATTCAATCCAATGACCTTTGCCTAAAACTGCATCTTTATCAGACTTTAAACTAAGCAAACTTCCTGCGAGTTTAGCATTGTCTTGTAATGTTATTTCATTAGACGTTCCAATCAAAGTAAGCGATTGGCCTTCAAACAAACCAGCTACTACAGTTGGAGTTGAAGTCATAGTATAAGGAGCAGTCGAAGTAAGTCTTTTGCTTCTAAAGTTAGAAAGTATTGTAGCACTAGCAGCAGCTAGAGCATCATCGTCTATCTTCCCGTTTATATCAACATAATCACCAGAATCATATATCGTGGCATGAGAAGTATCATCTATGTCATAATCTGAAACCGCAGATGTTATGTTAGCTTGGTCTGTCAGTAGTGTAAATCCGCCAGCTATGCCTTTTGCAAAATAATTTATATTACTTCCGTAAACTGCGTTAGTAGCTACCTGTGCTGCGTATCCTGTCCCACCTGCTAATGTAAGCCTATTGACGTAATCAACTCGACCCTTCCACAAATAAGCGTAAGTTCCTGCACCGTAAGCGTACATTAAACTGTTTATATAATCGCCACCATCACCATACACATCATAATTTTGTAGGTATATTACTGAATTAGTTAATGCTTGAGCAGCATAAACTTTTTCATCATAATATTGGTCTGTAAAATCAGCATTGACACCAGCAATAGTCACCGAAGAAAAATTGGCAGATGTGGCTATGCCGTTGACATGACCACTTGTTTTAATACCATACGCTAAAACATTACTACTGCTAGAATAAATACCCTTCGTCGCATAGTAAGTAATTTTGTCTCCATTTAAAACAGATATAGCTCCGCCAGAAATAGTGAAATGAGTAGCATCATCTATGGTCTGGATAGATTGATATAGGTTTGTTCCTATAGTAGTCAACATTCCTGTTCTTAAATTAGAAGTATCATCTACTACTATTTGAGTTACTCCAGCTTGGTCGCCAACTACTGTCGATAATTCTGTAGTGTCTTTATTGAAACCAATGCCAGACAACAAAATATTACTATTATTTATTGAAATCCCACTACCATGAGATTCTCCTATATTTAATGCTTCGTACATAAGAGGCTGTATATAATATAACCCATCAAGACTATCCGATGTTATAGATGTAATAATATTATCTACTATTTCAACTATATTTTTCGGACTAATTGGCTTGTCTGGTGTTGACCCTAGAATGAACGTGTCGAAATCCACAACATCAAATTTAGTTACTGTAGCAGTAGGAGTAAACGCTACAATAGTAGTTGTTATTGTATCTGCCGTGTTATCTTTAATTGGATAATATTTTTCATGAATAGCGGCAGTTGCACTATTTGATTCTATAACTCTTAACCACTTACCTGCGAAATCAGATGGTGTCCAACCTGCTGCGGCTACTACAAACTCACCACGACCATCTGCGTTTTCATCATCACCGCCTGTTGCAGTAAAATGAGCGCCACCATTATCATCGATAGCAATAACATGACCCATGATTTTCAATAAACCTTCACCAATAATTTTACCCTTCAATATTGCTGAATCGTAATAAGTACCAGCGGCAAGGTATATAACAACCTTATGGTCTATAATGGTTGGCAAAATATTATCATAAACATACTGTCTTGTTTTACATGGAGAAGCAACAATACCGCAAGTATCGTTATCAGTACCGGTGGTTGCTATATAAATGTCCATATCTGCTATTGTTTTGTCAACCATATTTGGGGCAAATAAAAACCCCTGAATTTCAGCATCACCACAAATCAATTCATCAAGTTCAGAATCTAATCCTTCTGCCGTTAAACAATCGCCTATCGA
>Ga0222697_1000090_pt1 | contig 45247 bp, 73 predicted proteins | sample AntAcemetage1402_FD_179835 | JGI IMG/M metagenome (GOLD analysis project Ga0222697, IMG submission 179835) | Saline water microbial communities from Ace Lake, Antarctica - #1402 | ecosystem: Environmental > Aquatic > Non-marine Saline and Alkaline > Saline | place: Antarctica: Ace Lake... | reverse complement strand
ATTAGTAAATCTACAACTATATACGGAACTTACTCAATTATTGACACAATAGACGCAACCAGTGATGGTTTAGCTAAGACAGTATCAAATACTTGGGTGACAGTTTACACTGATACATCAGGAACACGAACTAATTGGTATAAAATTAGATTCTATGATTCAGACACTACTTTATGGTCAGAATACTCTGAACCAATCACAGCTGAAGAATTACTTAGACTTTGCACAGTAGCAGATGTTAAAGAAATAATAGACACAGTTGGTAGATGGAACGATACTTCTATTTTTAAAATGATTACACAAACTGATGATTTAATATATATTGAAGCTGGAACTCCAGTACAAGCTATATGGTCTGAAGTTGGTAAATTAGATGACACAATTCAAACAAGATACTTCGTTGGAGAAGAGAACATTTATAGAACAGATAGAATGTTCTATGGTACAACTACTAAGACAGAACTATACTTAGATGATAGTTACAAGACAAATCTTAAGTATGGTATGGTTGAAGTGTTACCAGTCGCATCAAGTGGTGTCACTCTAGACATAAATGATGATGTTGAGATTCATTATGTACCTGATATTTATCATAAGTTATCTTTATACAGAACTTGTCAAGCTTTACTTGAGCAAGTTGACGCTACAAGTGGTGGAACTATGAGTAAAGAGCTTGATGTTATGGTTAATAAAGTTACACAAGTAGAAACTCTTTTAATGCATAGAATTGGAGTACAATTAAGTTCACAAGTTAAATATTACGATAGTATCTATGGTGTTAACAGAAAGCACGTCGTACAAAACTTCGACAGAAATAGATATATTGGAAGCACAGGATGGTGAGATAAAAAATGACATACGTACATGATAAAAGTAAGAGTAAGCTACCATTAGGAAAAGTTCTTGATAAGGGATTCAATATAACACCTGAAGACAACAAGAAAACAGTAGCGAACACACATGTAATTGATACTAATAAACGTAAAGTATCTGATAAAGTTAACAAGAGTGAGCCTTCATTCACAGAGTAAAAGCGAAACATTTATATACTAGAAGTCTCATACTACTAATATACTTAAAAATATTGTCTCGTGGAGGCGTATTCTTGACCCGGAGGGAAAGCGAATTGGTAGTTACAAATCAAAATAGAGAACAAAATAATAACTACAAGCACGGTAGATACGTTAGAGTTAGTGCTAACTGTGAATACTGTAATTCTAAGACCTCTAAGTTAAAATGTTCTAAAGTGTCATTTTGTAATTCTAATTGTAAAAATTTATGGCAAAAAGATGGATTAAAAGGGAAAAACAATCCAAATTTTAATAAAAAACATCCACATATGAACATTGGTAGAAAATATTCTGATGATACTAGATTAAAACTAAGAAACGCTCAAATTAAAAATGTAGAAAGACAATTTTTTGATGGTATGCCATTAATGCCTTGTATTGGAAAACAAGAGAAACCAATTCTTGATACATTAGAAAAAACGTTTGGTTATACAATATTAAGACAACACAAAGTTAATGGATATTTTTTAGATGGATATTGTCCAGCTTTAAATTTAGCGATTGAAATAGACGAACCACGACATAAAGAAAAATTACAACAAGATAAATATAGAGAGCAACAAATAAAAAATGAAATTGGTTGTTCTTTCTTAAGATTAGATGTGATATAAAATGGATAGCATAACCGCAATGACAACAATTCGAGATTCACTTAGAACAAATCTTCCAGACCCATATACGTATGCTGGAGGAACAGATAGAGGTGGTTCCCTATGGATATTTTACGACGAACCAAACGTTATGCCAAAATATCCTCAAATTCAAATCAGAAAGGTAGACAATCCTTCTGAAATTCTTTCTATTGGTTCAAATTATGCTGAACGAGAATACTTATATTTAAATATATGGTTCTATGCTAAAAATGGTTTTAAAGCTATTATAGATGGTGTAGAATATAAAAATGCAGCGTTGGTAGAGTATTACGAAGGTCTTATTAAGACTACATTAAAATCACAAGGAGCGACATTATTTGATAATGGTGTAAAAGGTTATGCTCATTTAAACACTACAACAATAGAGTATGATTCAGTTACACAATTATATTATGGAGCAGTTACAATACGAGTACAATACTTCGTAGATTGTAGTTAAGATGACAATTAAAGTTGAGATGAGTGGAATATTCACTTCATTTGATATCTTTAGACTTCCAGCTAGAAGAGCTGTAAAAGAAATCATGGAAGTGGTTGATAAAGAATCAAAAGCCAGTTTCAATAGACAGAAAAGTAAAAAGAATAGACACCGTACAGGCGCTTTAATAGCTAGTTTCGAAAAAACAGACATTAAACAAGATGGAGCAACAGTGTTTTCTGGTATAGTATTTGCTGGAGGTCCTGATGCACCATATACACCAATTGTAGAACATATTGGTTGGAAATATGATAATGGCACTTCAAAGCCACCATATCATTTCATGTTAGAAGGACGAAATAAAGGCAGAGAAGCAGCACGAGAGATTGTTATAAAGCATTTTTCAAAAGTGTTATGAGAGGTAAAGAATGGTAAAAGTAAAATATAATGGAAGTTTTAAAGCTTGTCGAATTAAAGTAGGCAGTGCGACATTTAATGATTGGAAGAGAGGAGAAGTTTTAGATTTAGATAATGAAACAGCAGAATTACTATTATTAAATAAGGATTTTGAATTAGTTGGTAGTAAACCAATTAAAGTAGAGAAAAAAGTAAAGGTAGTCGAAGAGGCTATTGAAGAAGTTAAAGAAGAAGTAAAAGTTAAATTCGACTTTGATGGTGATGGAGATTTTGACGCAGATGATGTATCATTGGGCGCAAAAGCTATGGCAGCATCTAGAAAGAGTAAATAAGGAGGAAATAGAACATGACAAATTTAGGGTATCAACAAACTCTATACTGGGCTAACGAAGACACATATGGTTCCGCAGCAACAGTAGATAAACCTTTTGGTTTAGTACAATCAGTAAACCCAACTGAAACAAATAATTTAATTAAGATTAGAACAATGGGTGGAAGTAGAGATTATAGTAATATAGTACCAGGTAAATTCGAAGTATCTGGTAGTTTCGAATATTATTTACAAGGAGCTGACTTTTTAAGACAAGCTTTCGGTGAAGATACAGGAACATCAGCAACAGTAGACTCAGGTCCTAGAGTACACACAGGAGCTTCATACTTACATATTATGGGTAGTGCAGCATCACCAGAAGCAGATAGTTTTCCAAGTTTTACAATGGAATTTGCAGATGATGAAGATACAGGAGCAACTGGAACTAACAACATGAAAAGAATTTTCAATGGTTGTAGAGTAAACAACATTGGAATTAGTGGTACAATTGACGACCCAGTTAGTATTTCAACAGATTGGATTGCACAAGGAGTTACTATGTCAACAGCAGGTGCAACAAGCGTTGCAGAATCAACTGATGACCCATACGTATTCTACCAAGGAGCATTATACGCTACTAGTGGCGCAATTACAGCATACACTGTACCACCAACAACTGATAAATTATGCGAAGTTAATTCATTCGACTTTTCATTAAATAACAATCTCGAAGCAGTATGGTATATTTGTGGAACAAACAATGCTTATCAAACTAAAAGAGGACTTAAAAACTTAGTCGTTAAAGGCAGAGATTATGAGTCAAGTCTTGGATTACATTTCAAAAACAAACAAATGTATCAAAGATTCTTAGGTAGCAACTCAGCGACTACACCACAAGACACTTTAGACAAATATCAAATAGTAATTGATTTAGTTAGAAGTGGAGCAATTGGTTCAAGTCCAAAGTTAATTACTGACGATTTCGTTAGATTAGTTCTTGGAAGTTGTGCATTTAACAGTATGAATATCACTGGTTCTCCAGAAGATATTGTATCAGAACAAATTGACGTATTTGTTAAAAATGCTAAAGCATATGTTGTAGACGCAACAGCAGATTACTCAGCTTAGAGTAATTATTTTTTTATTTTTTTTTTAATTTTTTAAACAAACAAACAAACAAAAAACGAAGGTGAAGAAAAAATGGTAATGAAAAAAGAATCAATTTTATATGAAAGAGACGAGAAGGGAGAATTAATTCCAACTGAAGTCGAAGTAGAGATAGATGAGAAAGACGAAAAACAATTAGAATATAAGGGACAAACTATTAAAGTTATTCCAATTCCAAGAGGGAAAATTAAAAGAATTTTCGCTGACGTATCAAAAGACGAAGAAAAAGATTTCGATGGAGATATAATTGGAACACACTGTGTAGACCCAAAATTCGAAGCAGACGAAATAAAACATATAAAACCAATATTAGCAAGTATTATAGTAAACACAATATTTAGAGAAAGCGGACTTGGTGGAAATAAAGATAAAAAGAAAGCAGCACAAGAAGCTGAAGACGAATTTGCAAAAAACTGATTAGAGTTAAGCGCAGTCGACAAGAAGGCGACTTAACTCTCTTTTTACATCGTCTTGGTTATGATTTTTTTAACTTAGGCAAATTAACTTACCCTGAAGTAAATGCATTAACAGACGCTCACAATAGAGAAGTAGAAAAACAAAATAAAGAGTACAAAAAACATAAGAAATAATGGCAGACCCAGGAACAAATCAAATATCAGTAACAGTAATGTTAAAACTTCTTAATAGTGCTAAAGTTAAAGGTGCTATTAAAGGAATAACAGAAGACGTTATTAAGAGTAGTAATGCATTTAAAGGCTTAGAGAGTAAACTTAAAATTCTCAATGAAGATTTTAAAAGATTTTCACAAAGTGCGAAAACAGCATCAGAATCTACTAAAAAATTAAGTACTAATTCTATGGTATTAAAAACAACCATTAAAAAATTCACTACAACTCAAAAAGCAATGGTTAGTGCTATTAGAAAGGGTGGAGAAGCATTCAAACTTGAAGGAAATGTTATTAAATTAACAAACGCTCAGATAATTAATAGAAATAAACTTAAAGCTAAGACTGTTGCTATGACACATAAGCAGATAATGGCACAGAATAAACTTAAAGCAAGTGCTGTTAAATTAGCAGCAGCTAATGAAAAGCAAAGACTAGCAACAGAAAAACAAGTAATAGCACAAAGAAAACAAAAGATGCTATATGAATCTACAGCATATAAAGTAAAAAATCTAGAAGCAACATATATGAAATTTTATATGCTTAAAAAGAAAGGCATTACTTTATCACAAATAGAAATAAACCAAATGAGGTCAGCAAAAATGGCTTATGCGTCTATGGGTGGTAGTGTTAAAAGACTTACATCAGCACATGGTGGATTTCTTAAAAGTTTTACTAAATTTAGATGGACATTAGTTAATATAACAATGGTAGTTATGTTAGCAGCAGCAGCATTTAGAGTACTTGGAAAACCACTTCTTGAGTTAGAAACAGAAATGAAGACAGTTCAAAAAAGAACCAAGATGACTGATGACGAGATTAAATCTCTCCAGTCTAGTATTTTACATTTATCTACAACAATACCAGGTTCTGCAACAGAGTTAGCAAAGATAGCAGCAGTTGCTGGACAGTTGGGTATTCGTGGTTCTAAAAACATTATGGAATTTACAAGAGTTACTGCTATGATGGCAGCATCTACAGTTTTAAATTCTGAAGAAGCAGCATTAGCAATAGCAAAGATATCTAAAGCTTATGGTTTACCTATTAGAGAAGCTGAAAGAATGGCTAGTACTATAAACGAATTATCTAATACAACAGCAGCGAACTCAAAAGAAATTAGCGCAGCTGTTCTTAAGATGGCAACGTCTGCCCACATATTTGGAATATCTATGCAGACTGCTTCAGCTATTGGTGCTACACTTATAGATATGGGAATGAAGGCAGAGAGAGCTGGTACTCGTATGAAAACAGTATTCACAAGAATGAGTACAGAAGCAGAAAAACTATCAGAATTATTGAATAGACCACAATCTGAAATAAGACTTGGCTTATCTGATGACCCTGAAGGAATGTTTAACGATGTTGTAGAAATGTTGTCAAAATATGAAAATAAACAAGATGCTATTACAGAAGCAACAAGTATATTTGGAAGAGTTGGAGCTACAGCAGTATTGGGTTTAGTATCTAATTATGACGCACTTAGACGAAATATTGTTGCAGCTAGCAGTGAATTTGAAAAAGCAACTTCTTTACAGAATGAATTTAACATAGCTATGTCATCAACAACAAACCAGTGGAAGCTTTTCTGGCAAGGTTGGGCTGCTGATTGGAATGAAGCAATGACGAGTACTAATAAAGGATTTGGTGCTTGGTTACAACAAATTAATAGAACAAATATAGCTTTAAGAACTAGTAGAGTCATAGCAAGAGAATTAGCAGAATTTAGAAAAGAACAAGGAATGACAGAAGAAAAAAGTCTTAACGATGTATTTGACAGCGGTATTATGCAAGCAACAACAAAAAGTACAGCATCTAGAGCTACTAAAATTCTTAGTTTAGGAACATATGATGTTTCAGCTAAACTAACAGTAGATGATATGGAGAGTCAGCTTGAAAAATTCAGAGAAAAAGCAAGAGAAAGAGGACTTGGAGAACTTTCACAACAGAATGTTGCAGAGTGGAAAATACGATATTTTTTAGAAATAGGAAATAAAGAGGAATCAGAAAAAGCAGTTAAAGAGTGGAGTGAAACAGCAGCTAGTATAGTTGCTCCTAAAAAAGTAGATAGTACAATACTTGACGAATTTGTTAGTAAATTAAAAGTTCAACAAGCAGTTATGAATGATATGGATTACTCATCAGCACAACAGAGTACAGCGTTATCAAATTATAAAGCTTTAATGTTAGATGTTAATAAATTACATGAAGACGATATAGGAACAATTCTTAATTTACTTGGAGCAGTTAATGATTATACAGATGGTATAGAAAATTTAACATCATCATTTAATTATATGTATAAGATTTTAAAGGATAAGTTAGGTAAAGAACTAGAAAAACAAACAGATATATATGAATCTTATAAAAAGGTTAAATTTACAGGTGAAGATGCAGAACTGAAGAAATTACACGAATTAGAATTAGCTATTAAAAAACAAACATTAGCTGAAATGGAGTTAGGAGATACTGTTTCTAGTGTTAATAATGAGATGAGTAAAGATTCTTATAGTGCGTGGGTAGAAACAGTAAATCAATTTATGAAATCAGCAATAGAAAATGGTAACTTATTAGGCACAAATGTATCAGATTCTATTAAAAAATATAAAACTACTTTATTAGCAACAAGTAAGTTTTCAGAACAAGCTACTAATAAAGAAAGAACGGCTTTAGAAAAATTACAAGACGAACAGAAGAAGGCACAATTAGAGTTTGATATAAATTATGGTGAGAAACATTATTTAGTAAATGAAGCTATTAAAGATTTAGAAAGTGAAGGCGACGTGACTGCTTCTTCTGCTGAAATAGCTATAGAAATGTTAGAGAAACAGAAGAAAATTGTAGATGAGGTACAGTCATCTATAAATTCTGTTGTAGAAGAATATGAAGCCGAACAAGCTTCTATAGCACTTACCGAATCAGGATTAGATAGAGCAACTATGAAAGCATTGGAAAATCATTTATTACATCAAAACAGTATTCAAGGTACTATAGATTTATATAACGAACTAAAAGCCGCACAAGGTAATGGTGGTGGTGGAGATGATGACCCTTCTGACCCAAATAATGGTGGTGGAGACCAAGACAATAAACGATGGAAATGGTATTTCACAAATGCTATAGGTGCAATGAAAAAAGTCCAAACTTCAGCTTTTGATAGTTGGTCACAAGCTTCAGATTATGCAAACAATAAATGGTCAGACAGCGGACCGTGGAAGAGAAGCCACAGAGAAGCGTATGCTATGGGTGGATTAATCACACAACCAACAAACGCACTTATGGGAGAAGAAGGACCTGAGATGGTTGTACCACTTACAGGACCTAATACAGGTAATGGTGCTAATATGTCAATAAACATAGAGAGTGTTAGTGTATCAGGTGTAAATGGAGACCCAGGAGCATTTGCTTATGAATTCGCAAAAGAATTAAGAAGAGAGTTGAGGACTTTATAATGACAGAATATAATTCAACAATAGTATATAACAGTGTGAGCTTAAACGTTACAAGTATAGTTCCAACAAGAAGACAAAAAACTAGAAAATCTACTATTGGTAAGATACTAACACAGATTAAAATAATTGGATTAAACGCACAACAGTGGGAATTAAAGATGAATGGTATAATACTTGGAGACGACGCAGCTACTTTATCAACAAATAGAGCAGCGATAGAAGCTTTAGATGTAGTAACACCATATGCTTATACAGATGGTATACATAATGGAACATACATATTAGACCCAGGTTCTTTAATTATTAAAGACACAAGTAACGATGCTGGTATGAAATATGCCTATTCTATGACACTTGTAGAGGAATAGAAATGAACAAAGCTGGTAAGACAAAAATAATACTAAGTAGTATATTAACTTTAGTAATTTTAATTTCATCAATATATATATTCATGCCAGAGAATGTTAAGTTAGACATTGGCAAAACAAATTCTAAATTTTATGTTTGGGAAAACGAAGACTGGATACTCAGTGCGACTGAGTATGTAAACTTGTTTGATGGTACTACCAAAATGCGTGCTAAGTCACGAGAACTAGCCACAACAACATTAGATGACATCACAACAATTACAAGAACTTCTATATGGAAAGATAATATTACGACAATAGATACGTATACATTTGATTCTACAGTAACAGATGTAAGATTATTTCCAGTAACACACGAAGTAGAAGTTATTAATGCTATTGGTAAGATAGTACATTTTGAATATAGAGATATTCTATATACAGGAGAGACACGAATAGCTACAAGCCCAGAAGAATTCGGTCATAAGATGAAAATCGAATGGCAAGAAGGCGCTTATTATTCTAAATTATTTCAACAGAAAACAGCTAGCGATAAGCTTATCGTACGTTATAGACCAACTTCTGATTATGAAGTTTATTCTGTTAGAATCTTTGACCCACCAACAACTTCTTTTTGTTACCAAGAGTTCGCAAATGTTGCAACTGCTTGTGGTGGATTAAGTACAGGAACATATACACAAGATGGAACTTGGGATGCAGGAGCAACATATATTAAAACAATAGATGGAGACTGGGACACATATGGTGCAACAGATTATACTTCACCTCCAAGTACATCAAATTCTTATATGAATTATACTAAACCAGAAGGTGCATATCAAGCAACTTCATTATGGGAAATAAAAGTAAGTAATACTGGACGAATAAATGTAACAATACCAGAAAGTTGTTGGAATTATGATAGTGATACATTACTACTTAGATTATATAGTGATTATCCAAATCCAATTAATAGTACTGATGCTCAGTGTTATAATGGAACATGGAACAAATTAGCTGGTGGAACTACCATACCAATGTATGAAGAAGCTATGTGGTGGAGTATTGACACTCCTCCAACAACACAGACTTCTACAATTAAAACAGATACAGCTAGTAATCTATGTTATGATGATATAGTAGCTAATAGTAATGAATTAGGAGGATGGTGTAACGTTACAAGTAGTGGTGGAGACGATGTTACTTACAATTGGATATGGTATAAAGATGACGTATTCTTTAGTGGATATGAAGTTGGAGCATCAACTATAACTTATAGTAATATATCAACTCCAAATTATGAAATAGAAAACCCTGAATATGCTTATGATGGTAATTCAGCTACATATGCTGGTTATACAGGTATTGGAGTAAGTGGTGGAAGAATATATTATAACATATCTAAACCATTTAAATCTCCAGATATAAGTGAGTTTTCGTTTAATCTTGATTTAGAAAATACTGGTACATCTCCAGGCGCTAGTTTCTTTGCATTTTATTGTGTAGATGAAGTTGGGGGAATATCAAATACTGGCATATCACCTACAAGTGCTGGTACAAGTCCAGGTACACGTTACAACCAAACAATAACTATAACAAACACAGATTGTTTATCACTGTATGATGATACAGTTGAGATATATGTAAATTTTGGTGCCGCTCCTAATGTTGGTACTAAGATATACGAGATAAATAATATATCAGTAGATATTGGAACATCACACACTGAAGGTGTAGATGTCAATTTATATAATGTACCAATAGCAGATATATCAACAGGAGATGAATGGACATTTAGTTGTAGAGGAAACGATGGAACAACTAATTCAGAATGGTTAAATTCAACAACTGTACCAATACACGATGTAGACTTTTTAATAGATGGAGTAGACGTTAGAACACTTTCAAATCCTATCACAAAAGAATTAGGTTCAGTTATTTTAAATGCTAGTATTGACGCTTATGATAGAAATATTAGTTCACTTAGTACATCTAATGGTAACTACTTTTCTTGTAATAATAACACAGATAAATTATATGGTTATGAAAGTAGTTATATATTTAATTGGACTGTTGGAAGTGATGGAACACCAACTTATGATAGTGCATATACAACAATAACAGGAAAAGTAGGTACAAGTGTTATAGATTATTATTATAATATATCAGATGGTTATCATTATTTATTATATAGTGATGTTAATAACATATCAATACATGATGAGACAGGTGGATTTGTTAGTACATATGCTACACCATTTACAAGTTTAAAGTCTATGACGGGAGATGGCACAAATTTATATTTCACATCGGCTAATGAGACTATTATAGTTACTGATATTATTGCTGGTAGTGAATCATTATTATCAGATACTTACGGTTACTGTTATGAAGTTGGATATGATTATACAACTGATACTTTATGGTGTTCAGATTTTACTGATGGTACATTAACACATTGGACTACAGCTGGTGTACGAATAGCATTTGAGAGCGCAACAGTCACTAAAATTACTCCATTATCAGTGTGTGGAGATTTAGGATATTTATATGCTGGTAGTTTGTCTTGGTATGATATAAGTGATAATTATGTTTGTATAGATGATAGTAACACAGCTTTTGGTACAAATTATAGTTGTGATGTTACTTCAACACAATTCGATGCAGAAGTATCACAATTTCATACTCGTACAACTTCAGATAGTGAATCAACATTACAATTAAATTATACAGGAGCTGAAAACAAAACATTTAAAATACAAGGACATGAAAATGATGATTTTAATAGTCTTACATTAAATGTTAGTGGAGCTGGAGATAGTGTTAAAGTTTATGTGGGTACTACTTTAAGCAACACTTTAGGATTAATGTCTGATACAAGTACTTATAATCAAACAAAGTTTAATGACACATCAATTACTAAGAACGCTAACATTACAACAAACGCAACAATAGGACAAGTAGGATTATTTAGATTACCAAAAACAGCAACTATTACATCAGCTAATATGACTATAACAGGAATAGAGTCAACAACTTATCCAGTTGACCCTTGGATGGAAATTGGACTATTAGATGGTGTTAAAGAATGGAATTACACAGGAACATTCAATTCAAATAATAGAGATGGTAACTGGAGCGATGCTATAACAACTTATTTAGCAGTATGTACAGCAGATTCAGATGGTTTTTGTTACGTGCCTTTATATGGATATAGTGAAGAGAAAGGAGCTTTACAAGCAAGTCTTATTAGTATAGCTTATACGTATACTATGAGTCCCATAACTATAAGTTCAACAGCAGTGCAAGCAGCGTTAACAGCTGGTAGTGGTTATACTAATGTAACTATTAAAGTAGAGAATGGAGAAACAGGCAATGTCACAATATCTGGTATAGATTATAATTATTTAGGTGGTATTAGTTCTGGAGATACAATTAGAGCACACTCAGCAGATAATTTTTGTAATATAAGTAATGTTTTAAAGTATTCATATTCAGGATATGATTATGACTTACCACCAAATATTAATAACATTAATTGGTATCCTAATGATAAGAACGCTAAAAACGTAACACCATTCGGACAAACATTAGTTTATCCTATGATTAACGTTACAACTACTAATTATGGAGATAACTTAGACTTCTCTATTAAGATGTATGGGTCAGCAGATTGTGTAGACCTTTATGTAGACACAGATAATAGTAAAGTAGGAGCAACACTAATGGTAAACGACACTTATATAACTTTAGCATCAAATCAACCAGAAGACTCAAACGTACCAATATGGCTATGGGCTGATTTAACTTGTAGTTATAACGATTGGAGAGTGTGGATTCCTTCATTCGACTTAAAAGCAGAGGCGACTATATAATGGCTGGAACAACATTAGGTGGAACTAGCGCACCAAAGATATTTATACCAACAGATGCTAAGACTTATTCTAAGATAGTCATCACAGATGATAGTGCAGTAGATTATACCGTATTAGATACGTATGGTGGAGCTTTAGCTGATAATTATATGATTAGTAATGCTACTGTTAAGAGAGCAGCTACAAGTAAGATAAGCGACTTTAATTTTTCACTAACAAATATTGGAGGAATATTTCTCAATAAGTTTAATGGTGGAGAAACTGTCAAATTTTATGCTGATGATACAGATGCGACAACAGAGATATTTAGAGCAAAGATAGATAACGTCAAGTATGGTTTGTCTACAGGTAGTGGATTTACTGTTAATATAGAAGGTAGAGCATACCCTGAGATAGTTGATAGAACAATAACAGGCACAGAAGCAGCTATAAGGTCAGATATCAGTATAGCAAGAATATTTAATAATTACTTTACAGATTTAACTCTTACATTTTGGAATGGAACAGCATGGGCAGAAGCTACACTTGTTCCAGCAACAGATATTACAGAAGCGTCAGTAACTTGGGACGTAGCAGTACCAACTTATCCAGCATATCTTGTTAATACAACATATCAACATAAGAAAGCTTGGACTACTATAACAGGTTTTTGTAAAGCTGCTGGTTTAGAATGTTATATAGAATACGATGGTAGTAAATGGGTATTAAGAACATTCTTATCAGAGACTATAACTAATACTGGTTCAAATATTGCATATGGCGTTAATCTAGTTACTGTTGGAGAGTTTGGAACAGAGAACACAGATATATTAAATAGAGTAATAGTCTATGGAAAAGATGAAGGTGGTAATATATTAACAGTTAAGACAGAGAATGATACTGCTTCACAGACTAACTTATGGATTAAAGACAATATTGTTACTGATTCATCATTAGAAAATATGAGTAAGGTACAATCAAGAGCAGATTATGAATTAGAACAAGGTATATTAAATCCAAGTCTAGGTAATGTATCATCTATTTGTTTACCAACACTTAGACCAGGAGAGTTAATAAACGTATCAGTTCCTTATTGTAACATAGATGGTTATTATAAAGCACAGACAGTTACACATTCACTTGGTAATTTCTGTACAACTAAAGTATCATTAGCAGCAGAATTAAAGAACGCATCAGAGTTATTCATACCAAAGTTAAATCCAGATGAAGTAACAGGTGGAAGTAACCCTCAAGACATGTCAGACAGTTTCACAACATTCTTTGATGAAACACCATCATATATAGCAACATTCTCAAGTACAGCTATAACTGAAGGAGTATTAAGATTAGATAGTGGAGATATAAGTGGTAATGTAATATCATCAACATATACATCTGACCAACAAGCAACTCAATGTGAATTAAGAAGAAGTATAAATGACTTTACTAGTTTAGATTCATATCAAGTAAGTAATAATGGTGGTGTCACTTGGGAAACATATGACACAACAGAAGGAGAAGAAGTACATGACTTCTCATTACCTGGTAATAGTTTAAAATTTAAAATTAACATGAGTAGAGTATCAAGTGCTGATTCAAGTCCAGCTTATGAATCAATAAGCTTATTATATAAATAGAAGGTGAAAAAAATGGTAAAACCAAAAGTAATTAGTAAATCACAAACATTTGACGGATGGGAACTTAAAGAATGGTTCTTAGGTAATTGGAAAACAATTAAAGAAATAGCTAAAGTAGGAGCACCACTATTGGTTGCATCATTAGCTACAAGTAATCCAGCATTATTAGGATTCTTAACTATTGTTGGTAAATTTCTGTTAGATGCTGGCGAATACTGGTACAAAGAAATATCAAAGTAGAAATCAATAATTTAATGGCTCTTCGGAGTCATAATTTTTTAAGGTGAGATAATGATAACTAGATATAATAAACGTTGTAAACGATGTAATAAAAAGTTTAATACTTTTTCTCAGAGTGGTAATTATTGTAGTAAGGAATGCACATATATTAATAGATTTGAGAGAACATGTACTATATGTAATAAAGAATATCTATCAAAATCGACTAACGGAAAATATTGTTCTGATGAATGTAAAGAGATAAATAAAGTACAATATGATAAGAATCGTAGAAGAACAAGAGCATCATATGGCTACATTACAGATTTTAGAATATTTGAAAGAGATATTTTTACTTGTATTTATTGTGGTAAAAGTTCTATAGAAGACGCTAAAGAATTAGAAGTAGACCATATTTATCCACAATCAAAAGGCGGCGAACATACTATTTCTAATCTAGTAACTTCATGTCATACATGTAACACTAATAAAAGTGACGTAGTATTATCAAAAGAAATAGAGATTAGAGTTCTTAAAGAAGTAAATAGAAGAAATGTTGCATTAGAATACGTTTAAACGTGTCATATGTCTCATCCTGTCCATTATTATTGATTTGGAATAGTAAGACATAGTTTAGAATAAAACGTCTTAAATCAAGCCTATCGAGCTCTAAGAGCATACACATCTTTCTTACAATTAACGTATATTATCTTATGTTGTTTAGAAATAGCTATATACACACGAATGTAATTAACAATGTTCCACCACTTACCACGCTTTAGTATTGTAAATTTTTGTTTCATCTTCTTAAAATTAAAAAGAAAAAAAATAAAAAAATGTAGATTTTACTCTACAAAGATTTTTGCTTTGACAGCCTTCTCTGGAACTGATAATTTAACAGTTTCATCGTCGTCTTCATTCCAACTATCTCTATCTTCGATAACGATTCCTGCACTTGTAGTGTAGATTTCGTCTTCGTCGCCAACTCCACTGTTGATTGAGCTTGGTGTGAATTCAATATCTGCTACATATACTTGAGTATCGTCTGTGAAATCGATAGTGTAGTCTGAGTCTTTTAACTCTAGATTCATGCCAGTAACAATTAAGTCGTCACCATCATTATCTTCGATTGTCCAGTTTCCATCTTCAAATTTAACTTTAGTTGCGTCAAATTCTTCAAAGTCAGCTTTAATTTCTGATAGTTTGTCATCTTTCTTAACAACACTAACATCATTATAGTCTTCACTTGATAATGCATAACTTACTTTAGCAAAGTCGTTTGGTAATACAAGTTCTTGTACTTCATCAACATCTTCTACTAACTTAATTACAATCTTACCAGCTGCTATATCGATAGTTGTATATTGATATAACTCATCTTCGTCGACATAATCATCAACTTCGATAGTCTCATCAAGGTCTTCGCCAACTCTTAAGTTAACTAAGCTTCTTTCTGCAACATCGCTATAGAATATATCTTCAACACTAACTTCTAAGTCACCAATAGTCTTACTAGTACTAACGATTTCAGTTTCACCATCGTATGATACGATAATAGCGTCTTCGCCAATTTGTACAATAGTTAATCCCTTAATAACATCGCCTTCTTTAGCAATCTTTTCTGGTGCTCTATTAACAACCATTAAATCTGTGTCATAGCTTTTGATTTCCATTTCTTCGCCTAAAACTGAGATTTTCAAATCATCTTTAGTAAAGTCTAAACCAGAATCAAATTCTAATTCATAAACGATATCTTCATCAACAAAGTTAAATGCTACTTCTTTCTCAAGTTCAAAGTCTCCTTTTACTGTTAAGAATTCTTTAACATCAACGTCTTCGCCGTCAAACTCAACTTCTAAGTCTGCTAGTTTCTCAACTTGATTGTCGTTCAGTTCTACAAAGCTAAATGATTCAATACTATCTAACTCTTCATCATATCCATTGAATACAACTTCTACTGGTGCTTCTGTTGCTGGTACTTCTTCGATTGCTTTTAATTCAGCAACTTCTTTAGCATATGCATCAATTACTGCTGCGTCTGCTTCACTTCTTACCGACAAATCTGACAATTCTACACCTAAATTTGTTATTTGAGCTTTGAAGCTCTCAAGTGTAATGCTATTATCAGATAGCTGGGATTGAAGTGATTCCACGATTACTGCGTTGTCTAAAAGTGCCTGTTCTGCGACTTTCTTATCTTTGCTTACATTTATGTAGCCAATTCCGCCTAATAGTCCTACTGCAACTCCTACTGTAGCAACTCCATAAGCAACTTTACTCATAATGCTTTTTTCATTTGTTTGTTTCATGTTTAATCACCTTTTTTGGTATGTTTTATTTAATTTCGACTGATTTTCAGTCAAAAACTTGATGACAATCTCTATGTTTGTATATTAACTATTTAAATCACATAGAATTGTCTTTAGTGGCTATTTATCACCATTGTATATATTATATAGCTAGTTCTACTATTTAAATGTTTCGCTTTTTAACCATGTTACTAGCTTTTCTAGGTCTTCTAAGCTCGAATCTTGCTTCATTCTGTTAGCTTTCATACTCATAACAGCGATATTTCCAGTAATATACCCTTTTTTTGGAATAATTTTATCTATACTTGGAGTATGTTCTCTATCACTCCAGTCTAAAGGTATTCCTAATACAGGACAATAATCTGGAATATCTATATCTTCTCTTGTTAAATTGAATGGTATACCATATTTTCTTGCTCTTGCTTTTATAATAGTTAACATATAAGATGGTTTATTCTTCTTATTAAAGTTCTCATTGTATAATTGTTTCTTCTGAACACATAACATACACCATTTATTCTCTGGTTTATTAAATAAATGTAGTCCTTTATGTTTTTTACACTGAGTACATTGTTTTTTGTCCATAACTACTATTATGTTTGTTCTAGTATATAAATGTATCGATTTCTAGTCGGTTATATACTCTAAAATCATATTATCTAAGCGTTTTTCTTCTCTTTTTGTTCTTTCCTTTATAAATGTATCGTTTTTCTTAGTCATTTTCTTAAGTCCTCTCATCTTTATACAGAATATTATAGTTTGGAAATGCTATTAACAACTGTATTGGTTCTTGTTGGTGATAAATTCTCAGATATGGTGGACACTGTTTATTCACAGGTTTCCAAATATCTTTTTGAATGTAACGAATCAACAGCTTTGGGTCTTTACTGTAAGCTATTACATCATCTACTTCTGTTGGATAAACATAATCACAGCAATCATCTATAGTTTTCATTTTTTCCCCTTTAGTCTACAACCAATATAATTATTATACCAGTGTTTGTCAAATAATACTTCTAAATCAAACTGCATCTTAGCTTCATAGTAAGCACAGCCCCATTTAGTCTCACAATGTAAGAGTATTTCTCTTTCAAAGTTCTTCTTACCGTGCTTCTCTATATCTTCAAGTAGTTCTTTACTACTACCCCAATAGTTCTTCCAGTCTGTCTCAACTTTGAAGTGTCTCTTATTCTTTTTACCTTTAAGAGGTTTAAGTTTCTTATCTTTCCAAAGAAACTTTTTTCCAAGATATTGTCTACCATTTAGTGTATTTGTTATACAATAAACAAAGCCAAAGTATTTATCTAAGTCTTTCGGTACGTTTTTCCATTCACTCATTTTCTTCATCTAATTCCTTTTTAGTTATTCCAAGTTCATCATAGAGCCATTCATAACCTGCTTTAGTCAAACCTTCATCATCAACTAAGGCAGCTATTACTCTAATTACTTTTTTTCTAATCATCTTCTATGTAACCTCATATGACATTTTTTACATAATGTCTGTCCATTTTTAACTACAAATACTAATTTTGGAAACAAAGATTTAAATTTCATATGGTGAGGATGTAATTCTCCACCTTTTTTATTACACAACTGACAAGTATATTTATCTCTTTTAAATACTTTAGTTCTCCAAATTTTCCATTTGTAACTTTTTCTAATTTTGTCACTTGGATATTCTGTGCGTCCATCTTTCCAATTAGGATGTAATTTTCCTTTCATATATGGTCTTTGTTTTCCAGCACATCCAATATTAGGTTTCCCTTTTTTAAAATTCCAATAACATTTAATACAACAAAAGTGGTGTTTAATTTTAAAGTCTGTACGATTAATATGACATTTTAATCTTTTAAATTTTATACCACAATTATCACATTTAATAGTTAATGTAGCGTTTTTCGACTTAGTTCTAGCCGATTTTTGCTTACAAGTAAGTTCTGCCATTTGAAATCATACCCTGCCAACGCCAATTGCAAACTCCCCAAGAACATTCATATTTCTTTTTCCATGTTGACCATAGTCTTGGTATAGCTGTTCTATTTGTACCTTCAAGTACATACCACTTACCATCACACTTAGCTACTCCCCAAGCATGCCCGCCTCTGTTGTTCTTATCTAAGTCATTATTTTTATAGAACCACCCAGCTGCTACGAATACTTCATCTTCATTCCAACCAGCCATTCCAAGTGCGCTTGTAATAGCAATTCCGCCTGAATCATCACAATCTCCTTTACCAAACATTAAAATATCTGTAATAGGTCTCCAATTATCAGTCTTATCATATTCGTATGTAATCATACCTGTAATAAGTCTCATAATCTTCTTCATATTATCAAATGTTTTTTCTACATTAAGTAAGTTGTTTTTCTTAAGTAATTCATATAGTAAAGTCGATTTATCAAAGCAGTATTGTGGTTTTGTAAACAGTTTTGTAATATCTAAGTTCTTACTAACAAATCTTCTTCTTGGTTTATAACTCATATAGCCTTTAAGCCAAGATGGTTTAGTGATTGTTGGTTTTGGTACAGGTACTAATAGTTGTAATGCTTTCTTCTCATCATTCAACTTAGCAACAATCTCAGCCATATCTATATTTACATTATTACTAGCTTCTAATTCATTTAGTAAAAGTTCTATACGTTGTATGTAATCATCATTATCACTTTGTTGTACGTTTAACAGTAGGCTTTCTAGCCAATTTTTTAGTTTTTTTAACATTATTCTTCTCCTTTAATATGTTAACATCCATAGTTGAAAATACTAATTGTTTAACATAAGTTCTTTCTTTATAAATCTCGTTGAGCCATCCGACTAGAACTACAGTTTCTTTGTTGGGGTTAATATCCTCAACAAAGTCCACAAGTTCGTGCCAACTACTAATAGTTCTAATTTTTTCTTTCATTTTATCATCCTAGATAACTTGTATCTACATTTTGTGTTTTTTGTGGTGTCTTAAGTGCTTCCTCTCTCATAGCTTCTACTACGTCTTTAGGTAGTTCACTTATTGGCATCTTCATTGTCATAATCTTCTTAGCAAATTCTTCAGGTGTTGGAAAGTCTGATACTACAATCTCTAAATCACGTATTCTACTATTTATATTTATATGATAAAATACGCCTATAGATATTATTACACCTGTTAGTGCTCCTATTATATAACCCATTATTGCATTCATCTTATCCCTCTAATTCCAATGGTATAAGTATTGGATATGGTACATCATCTTCTAATACCATCAGTGTCTGCATTGGTACTGAGAATAAATTCAGTTTAAATGCGTACTCACTTGCGTCAGCCATTGAACCATTTCTGACCAATATCTTTCCTTGGTCTGATTCTACACCAAATTCGTGTAAGTGACCAACTACTACAATATCTCCTGTATCTAATCCATATTTACCACAGATTCCTCTAAATGCTCTAAGACCACTTGCTGTTTTAATCTGTGACCCCATATTATATCCATGACTTAATATTATTGAACGACCATTGATTACAACTTCTCCTTCTTCTCCTCTGAAGTTTCTAATCATTACATCTTCACTATCAGTAAAGATTAACGCTAACATATCATATACAACGTTGTCCCAGTTATCTTCTTCTATATTTTTATAGTTTGTGATACCATGGTTTCCTCGTACATTATGCATTTCTACAGTGATACCATTTGCTACTAACATCTTAATCATAGCTGATATAGACTTTACAACGTCTTGTACTTGCTCAACTGCTGCTTTCTCTACTCTGAATAGATGATTCTTAAAAATCATATCTCCATCAACAAAGTCTCCAAGTCCTAAAATATATAGATGGTTATTTTGATTATTTTTTAGATGTTCTAAGACTTGTTCTCCAAGATATTCCATTCTCATTTGAGCAGCCTCAGTATCATATATTAACAAACCTTCTCTATTATGGATTAATTCTCCAAAATGTAAGTCTGATAATAGTAATACTGGTGTCTTCTCATTTTCAGTTGGTACTTTATCTTTGAATTTAGTCTTTTTATTCTTCGTATTCTTGACACCATCTAAAAAGTCTGTTATCTTATAAAAGTCATCAATAGCTTTCAGTTTCTCAGATATTCCACTCTTTATATCTAATGGTCTACGATAGCTTGATGGTGGTTTATACATTAAAAATGTATTAGCGCCTTCTCTCATTCTATCTATCTTATAACCGAGTTGTTTTAACTCAGATACTCTCCCTCTAATACCATCATAACTTAAGCCAGTTATCTCTGATATATCGTCATATGTTAATGCTTCTTCTTCGTTTAATGTGTCCAATACTAACTGTTGGCTCTTACTTAGTTTGTTTTTTTTCATTTTTTATCACCTTGTGATTTTAGTGTTGATACTAATCTACTCATTTCTTCTTCAAGTCTCATAACCATAGCTTTGTATGGTGCTAATTCACTTCCAGCTCTCTCAGCCATTTTTTTAAAGCTACTTTGTTGTTTAAACATAAAATCGTTGTCTTTCTTTAATCTCTTGTTTTCTGTCTCAAGTCTTTTTACTTCTGTCTCCAAATCTGTCTTGTTCATTCTTTTTTAACCTCTTTAAATTCTTCCAACTGTTCTCGAGTATTATTCTTCTTTCCATAAATTTTATGAAATTTAAAATGAAGTTCTTTTGTTATAGTAAATCCATTATTAATATCTAATCGTTTTTCTTTATTTGTTGAAAAACTTTCAATATGATGAGCTACTAATAAACCACTAATTTGACCACTTAATTGACAAGTATATTTATCACGCTTAAAAACTGAAGTTCTCCATTTTTTATAATCTATAGATTTTCTAATTCCATAATTTTTAGCAGTAACACCACCTTTCCAAGCTGGATTTAAGTTTCCAGTCATTAGTTTAGATTTTAGTTGTCTAGTTTTTTCTGTAACTATTCTTTTTCTGTTATTTTTCACAATATTGTCACAGAATTCTCTTGAGTGTTTTTTTCCTCTATTTGAATTACCTATTTTCTTTTTATGTTCTTCAGAGAGTTTTCTGTTACTAAGAGACTTACTTCTTTTTAATATAGTAGTAGATGATTGTTTACTACCAATTAAAGAGTTATAATAACATTCATTTGAACAATATTTTCTATTATGACATTCGTATGTCTCAAATATCTTTTTACATATTGTACATTGTTTATTTATTTTCAATTTTCTTAATGATAACGTAATCACCATCTTTTATATCACTATTTCTAGGTATAGTTACAAGTTTCTGATTGTTTCCCTTGTTTCTCCATACTTTTTGGATTATGTCCATTTCTTTCACCCTAATATTATATAATATTACTTCAACTATTTAAATCTTTCGTTTTTTTCTTCTCGGAATCGATAAAATCTTGCACAGGCTCTAACAAATGTGCTAATGGTTCATCTGTTGTGTAGATGAATCTCTTTACTTCTTCAAGACTTGGACAGTCGTATTTATCAATATTGTTTCTAATATAATTCCATTGTGTTGAACAATTACCTGTTTTTACATGTTCTCGTTCTTCATCTCCCAATACAGCATAGTATATAAATCTAGCGTCTTTTGGAGAGTGTACAGATAATAAAAATCTAGATATTAAGAATCTATTATAATTACCTTTGTGTTGTAGATTCATAATTCTCTTCATTGGTTTTGGATATATAGTGTATATCTCATCAAAGTATGGTATTGGATTGTCTAGTTTCATATGTTTTGCTTCACTAATGAAATCAGGATTAATTTCTCTTGCCCAATACTTCATATCTAAAACATTAAGTCGTGTGTCGTTAATCTGACACTTAAGACTATTTTTTAGTATGTGTTTATATCCATCTTTTAAGTTGATATGTATTGATGAATATCCAGTCTTCTTGTTTATTGAACCAATTGATATTTCTGTTTCTTGTATAACTATATTTAGACTGGCAAAGTCATAATCTGGACTCTGTCCTTTCTTCATCTTACCAATGTTACTTAAATGTTGGACTAATATCTTATAAAAGTTCTTTGTTCCACCATATCTTGTAATTGTTGTATGTGATTTTGAACTATTACTTGGTATGATAGCGTATGCTTTCAAATACAATCCATCATATATCCAATTAAATATGTATGGATATACTGCTTCAATAGCTCTAGCTTCTTCTAAAGAGTATAACAATAGTTGTAGTGGGTTCTTAACATATAAGTTATTATCAGGGTCTATTTTGTATACAAATAACATACTATCGTCTTTGTTTGTTGTACTTCTATGTATCTCATTATCTATTAAATTCTCTGATAGTGCTTCTTCTAATATTTTTCCACGACTCTCGTCATATCTAACCATATAGTAATTTGCACCTGCACAAAATTTTTTAATAATATCTAGTCTATTCATTGTCTCACCTATAGAGTTTGTTGTCTTGCGTCTATCTTTGGAAATTCACCGAAACCACTAGCAAGCAGTATAGCTTCTAGTTTGTTTCTAATAATTTTCTCAATCATTGTATCATAATCTATTTGAAATTTTGCTGGAATATCTTCTTCAAACGCTAATATCTTTGTGTTTGGATATCCTGGTGGTACTTTCTTAATATAAATCCATTTTGGTTTACTACCTTGATTAAAGTTTTTTCCAAGATATTTATTTGCATATCTTGCTCCTGTGATAACAGGTGGTGTACCAGTCTTTCTTCTCTTTCCAGTCTCTTCATCAATAACCATTCTACCGTATGTTGCTAATGGTTGAGAGATTCCTTTTGGAAATGCTATGTCTTCTGTTGGTATCTTCTTTGTTCTGATATTATTATCTAATTCTTTTAGTATATCAACTATTTCTTGTTTTCTTATACCATTTAGTATTTTACCAACAATCTCTGTTTGTATCTTCTTAGATATTCTTGGCGTATCACTTCTTACTGTCTCAAAGCCTGTGAATTTAACATCATTTGTTACCTTCTTCTTGTCTTCCCATAATAATATATAAGCATACTTCTTTTTTGCTCCTTCATTACTATCTTTTTTACCAACAAATAATAACTTCTTGAATATCTTCTCAAACTCCATTTCTAATGTACAATCATCTGAACCATACGTCTCTACAAATTCTGTATATGACTTATTAATATTCTTCACAAGTCCACTACCTTCTTTTAATAGAGCAAATAATGAAGATGTCTTTGGTGTTACATATACTGAATCAGTATCTCCATAGATAACAGTATATTCCATATCGTTAAGTACTTTCTTTGTCCATTGGATTATAGCAACTCCCCACTCTGTAATAGCTTCAGCTACTTCTTTTTTATAAAGTCTTGAGCCTGGATAACCAAGATAACCATAGAAACTATTCATCAGTACTTTTACTGAGTACTGTTTATAATGGTTTAGTTTTCTTTCAGCTTCATTGTTTGCTTGGTCTGCTATCCACATCTTCTTTTTATAAATCTTTCGTTCTCCTTCAAGCTCTCTCATAATCTGAGACATTAAACCAATACCTTTATTAAATCCAATACCTTCTTTAAGTTGTATATCGCCTTCAGGATTGAAAGTTTCAAATCCAACGTTAAATGTTTTAATAATATTTGGATATAGTGCTTTTAAATCAAGTGCTAATACGTTATCATATAGTCCTGGAGTTGGTGGAAATACATATGCTCCTTTGTATTTCTCTGAACTTCTCTTGTCTTTACTTGGTAATACATATTTATTATGTGCTATTCTAAGTAAATAACCATCAACTAATGATGTTGTTTGATATATTTGGTCTAATAATGCAAACGATTTTGCTCTAATGTAATCATAAAATTCTATTATCTCTAGTTTCTCTAAGATGTCTATAACTAATTCAGTATCTCTTAAGTTATATTTAAGTAATTCGTTTGGATTTTTAACCCACATGTCGTGGAAGTTATCTTCGTGTTGTATCTTACCAACACCTAATACATTTTGACCAGTGAATTCTAATGAATAACTTTCTGCTCTTCCTTGATTTGACATCTTTCTGAAATGTTTATAAGCTTCCATTCCATCAATGATTATTCTACCACGAATCTTAATATCCCAAACATCATCTCCCATTCTCTCATTCTTTTCACAGAATACTTGTCCCATTGGAGACATAGCATGATAGTTAATATCTGTTTTCTTTATTCTATTTATAAGATAAGCCAAGTCGAAGTCTCTCACATTCCAACCAGTTAATACGTCTGGGTCTAATTTGTTAATAAGAGCTACTATTCCCTGTAGTAATTGTTCTTCATTAACAAATACTTTGGTAATATCATCTACTTCAATATCTACTTTACAATCTGGACTTTTAAATATGTACTTTCTTTTAAAGCCTCTATTATCTGCAAACGCACAAGAAATAATTGCTTGGTCTGGGTCATCAACGTTTGGAAATGTACTAACACTGTCTGTTTCTATATCAAGTGATAGTGTGTGTAATTTATATGTTTCAACTTCTCCCAATACATCTATTATGTATCTTTGTGGAAATGGAACATCTGCTTCGTAATGTTTCTCGAATAATTTTCTGACACCATACATGTCTTTTGAACGTTGTATGAATATCTTCTTTACTTTATTATTAAACAAGTCTTTATGACCTGTCTCTACTCCTGTTATTCTATAATCATCAGGAATAGCTTCACTATCATCTACATAAAAATAAGGTTTAAAATCTTTCACAATCTTAACATGTTTCTTATTTTTAGAATCTCTATAGAATATGTTAAGTTCAGAGTGTTTATCTTTATGACTAGTTTCAATTAAAAAAATCTTCATCACCTTTTTTTTTATGAATGCCACTTTTTAAATGGTATTTTGAACAATATGTTATTCCATTGTTAATATCATATCTTAATTTATTATAACGTTTAAAAGATTTAATATGATGCGCGTGTAGAAAAACACCTTTTTTATTTTTACAATATTGACAATCTTTTGCTTGACAAGTATAATCATTTCTCTCAAAGACACTATTTCGCCAATTTCTATACGCTATTCCGTTCTTAAGTGCTCTTGTAATATTGGTTATACCTCCTTGCCAATTCCAATGTTTACTACCTGTCTTTCTTTCACTCATTTTTTGTTTAGTTTTTAATGAGTGTGTGTGGTTTAGAAGTGAAATTTTATTACCATTTCCTATTCTAGTATTTCTTTCTATAGAGGAATTAGCACAATTTTTAGAACAATAGTTTCTATTTCTATACTCATAATCGTAAAAATCTATATTACAATTCTTACATACGTATTTTATTTTACTCATTTTTTTGTCTCACCAATTTTTGTTAAGTTTAATCTATTTGTTCATGTCTAAACATATAACTGTTTCCAACATTAAACGAATAAAAGCAGTCTATACTTCTATAGTCTGTGTTGTTTAATATAAAATTCTTTTCTTTTTTTAGTTGTCTCTGCGCTTTGTGGTAATTACTCGATGTATCATTTGACTTCATTTCAAATATTAATAATGTTGAATCTGCAAATGGTACTTCTTTCCAATGTTCTATGTCGTGTATTTTAGAGTCATAAAACATAGCTAGATAATCAAAGTCTCCTTCAACACCATTATGTTTAAAATAAGCACTCTTATACATACTCATAACATTTGGACTGAGGGTTATGGCACTCTCTACTTTTAATATTAGTGTATCGTGTTTCCCTTTGTTTAATTTCTGTGGTTTAAGTATTTCTTCAAGTAACATTTTTATTTTATACCATGATATCTTCTTACATATCTAACATAAGTATCAAATTTATTTACTATTTGTTGGTCATATAATGATGGATTATTTTTATCAATAGTTATAGGACCGTGTTTATTTGTATATAAATTATTGAATTGATATTTGATGTAAGTTCTTTTCAGTATACCTACTTTCATATCTAGTTTATCATTTACTATACTTTCTAAACCTAAAATATTTTTTACTTTCATTTTTAATCTCCAAAATTTTTAATCTGAATCTCTTTGAAACATCTGTTGCAAAACAATACCCCACAATTCTTGTCTCTCACTATTACACCATCGTAACAGTATGGACAATTAGGACTTAGTTTTGTCGTCATTATAATGTGGTTGGAATCCTATTTTTCTATCTGCAATCTTCTTGTATGTAAGACCCGAATCATTAATATAATGACCAACTCTATGTGTCTTGTAATCTCTTCTATAATCACTTCTGAATTCTAATAACGCGAGATAACAATCAGTTAAATCGCTTAATCCAGGAATATGAATATTCATTTGGTTTAATGTTTTAATTAGTTCTTTTTCAACAAGACTGATATTTTCTTTAAACACATTGTCAAATTCTTTTTTTGTTATTTGTTCTAGTTCGCCGTCTTCCATTTTACTTCGCTTTATAATCTCCTTTGATTATATTGACAGTTTGAACACCCGTATCATATATGAAGTTATGTGATTGAGTCCAACTTATCGGACTTCCCTTCAAGTAAAACATATCAAATGGTAATATTGAACCGTTAGTGTAAGTTTGTCTTAGTTTTTCACTTGTGTGACAATGACCTGTTATACTCTTTCCATAAACAGCTTCTTTTGCTAATATACTGAATCCTCTGTAACCAGGACCGTTATCTCCATGATTAGCTAATTGAAAACCTTTAACTTTATAATCTGACCATCTGTCTAAAAAAGTAACATTGTCTGGTATTTCACCACTCATCTTCATTCCTTCTTCGACTGGATTTAAACCATCAACATACAATGAAGCTAGTTTAAAAGCCATTCTTGCATTGCCTGGGTCTTTAATAAATCGTCCTTCATCTAAATATCTATCAAGGAATTCCATGTGGTTTGATTGTACAACAACTATTTCTCCACTCTTCATTACATCATCAATACTGTTAAGTTCGTTATAACACATATCGAACTCTCGTTCTAAACTTAAGTTGCCTTTATCTGCACCTTCTCTTATCCATTGATAAATTAATTGTTGTTGAGTATGATGTGATACGCTATGACCATCAAAGAAATCATGTAAAAAGATTTTTTGAGGTTCTAAATCAACTATCATATCAAGAGTCGCTTGTCTTGCAACTGGGTCTGAATATCCAGTGTGCCAATCTCCTGCGCTCATTACGAGTGGTTTTACATGACTTGTTTTGTCTCCATCATATAATGTGCCCATATCAGTAAATTTTCCATTTACTTGTGATAATAGATTACGCCAATGATATATATTACCATTAACAACTTCAACTACAATAGCTCCATATTCATGGTCACGCTTTGCAATTCCACCAAGTCTTCTTCTTTCAGCACTAACATCTGCTCCTGTTGCATAGTTTGGTTCTGTTAATGCTCCAGTTGTTATTAATGCTTTTGGTATCTGTTGATTTGAATGTGGAAAATATTTCCATCTCTGTTTAGGAGCTGCGAATATCTTTGTTTGTCCACGTTGTGCGAATCTTTGTAAGCCTGTTATTGGGTCGACTTGTTGAGGTCTTAAGTTAAAATGGTCAACACCAATATTCTTATTTAATTTATAAACATCTCTTGTAAGTCCAAGTTCTAATATCTTGGGATGAAAGTTTGAATCAATCGAATCTTGTTTAGCGTCTTTTCCTATCATTGGTAATACTATTAAATCAGCATTGTTCATATTACAATAATGTTCTAAGCTCTTTAAAAATTTCATGTTAGGCTTTGCCATTGCCTGTGCGCTTGTAACTACGAATTTTTCAATTCCCATTGTAGTCACCCATCTTCCATAAGTTATTACTTCTTTCTTTTCTTTCTGCCATGGTTGATTACCTCTAATTTTATCAACCTACGCTGCTTGTTGTAGTTAATACTACTTACTAAATCTCATTCTACGTTCATCATTTAAACAATGACATTCCCTACAATATGTTATACCATTGTCTATACTAAATCTTAATTTTTCATATTCTGCAAATGATTTTATATGGTGAGCCTCTAAAAAACATCCTTTTTTTCCACACTCTTGACAAGTATAATCGTCTCTTTCAAATACTTGTTTTCTCCATTCTGTGTATTGTGGAGTTTTTCTTACATTACCATTGATATTATACATAAAATCTGTAAACTCTGTTCTTCCACTCTGTCTTAAGCTTATAGATATTCTTTGTTCTATACTGATTTCTTTACCTCTTTGGGAATCACTTAACTTACTTTTATGTTCATCTGTGAATGGTTTTATTATCTGTTTTGCTCGTTTTTCTTTAATCTTATCGATAGTGTCTTTATCTCTAGATTTTCCAAGCCAGTATTTCGAATGATTTTTCTTTATCTTCTCACATACTTCTTTAGGTCTTTTAGTTCCAAGTTTAGCCTGACGTAGTTTCTCTCTATGCTCTTCCGTTATTTTATGTCCTTTTTTTGGCATTTTTAAGTTTTGGTAATTTTAATACTCGTCTTTCTTTGTCGTTGTAGCCAAAAGCTTTAGCTATAACTGGTTTTAACTCTTCAATATTTAAAATAGTAATGTTTTTTCTGAGTTCATTAGATGTCCAGCCGAAGTATTTACAGATGTCATTGTTAAAGAATTTTGTTTTTTCATCGTCTTTGGTAATTTTAGGATATCTAATTATATGTCCTATACTATTACTTAATGATACTTCTCTTATATAAATCTTTCGATTCCCAGCAAAAAACTTCTTATTTACTCGTTGTGTTTGTTCTATATTTTTTTCACTTCCAGATAACCATATCAGTATAGGAACTAATAAAGACTCATCTGGAATTTTATTTTTATATACTAAATCTTTAAATTGTTCAAACATATTTTTCATCTTCTATTACCTTTTATTACATTACATCTTTTACACAATGGTTGAACATCTTTTATATTATATATCTGACCAATATGTGCTTTAGACAATGGTATAATGTGGTCTAATTCTAGATTATTTATCCCCACTTTCTTATTACAAATTATACATATACCATTACTATTAAGTAGTTCTTCATTCCATTCATCAGGTCTTCTGTGTTTTATGAGTTTTTGAAACTCTATAAATAAGTTTGACATTTGTCTTTATCCTCGTAGTGTGGGTTTTCCATAATATAGTAAAGTGTCATACCACTATACAGTTTTGGTATATTGATAATTAACTCATCATATACGTCTTCAAATGGTGCTGTCTTATATCTATTCTCTTGAGCAACTACTTCTGCTCTTCTACCATCTTGTCCTGATAATCCAAGTTTAGGATGATGCATTACTTTTCCCATCATTTGAACTGCTGTTAATCTGTCTTCTTTATTTAGTTCATCTAAGAAGCTTTTGAAGTATCTTGGATTATGCACTTCTTCAAGTCTTAATCCTTTCTCAACCATCCATTTTGTGAATTTAACTGTTGGTCTATCTGTTTCTTCTGTTATTTCTATCTTTTCCATTCCTGCTCTTTCAAACACAGGATTGTATTTACCCATAACAGTGATTACTTCTAAGTATTTCTTGTGTTTAATATATGGTAAGCTATCAATTACTAACTTCTTACCCAATCCACACCCTCTATACTTTGGAGAGATAACATATCTTGAGCCTCTAATGAATAGTTTATTAATGTCACTAACTACTTTTTTTTCCATTTTTGTGTATGTGCTTCCAAACTTAATAGTTCGTCCTTTTGTTTGTAAGAACGGTGGTGAATGAACAGCCACACCAACTAAGTCACTATTATATGTAAGTTTAGTTATTACCATATATGGAAAGTTTGTTGCTGTATTCTTGTAATGAAATTTGTTTAATTTTTTATAATCTGCCATAGTTCCTTTAGATATTTTAACATCATCAAAGAATGATATTTTCTTTTTCTTTGCTTCAGTATAAGTAACTTCAACATTATCCATAAACTTCTTATCAACTAATACGTCTGGATTTAAGTCTTCTATTAAGTCTCTATGTGTTGTTGCAACTATTAACACCATATCTTTCTTCTTGGCTATCTTTTGTAAGTTAAACGCTATTACCTTTGCTGTTGTTCTATCTAAGTTAGCACAAAATTCATCAATGAATAAGAACTCTGCCTCTAATGATATTGCTTTAGCAAGTCTGTAACGATACTTCTGACCATCACTTAATTCTTTGTACTTTCTTAAAAAAATAAATGCATCGTTAAGACCCATCATTGAGAGATACTTTATACCCTCATCTAGTGTCTTACCAATGTTTTCAATTATTACTTCATCTGGTTCTGGTTTTATATCATCTAAGTTTTCACTGTAATTGAGGTCTGGATTTAATTTATTTCTAATTTCTTTTAGTAATAAAGTTTTTCCACCACCACTATCTCCTGTTATAAATACAACATCGCCAGCATTGAATCCTATTTTAAAGTCTTTATAGATTGTAAAATGTTTTTCTTCACTAACACCCAGTCCAAAAGCCTCAGAGACTTCTATCATTCTTGGAGTTAATTCAGTTTTTGTTTTAAAATCTATATTAACAGTAAATTGGAAATTCTTAGTTTTGTGTTCTCCAAAATCCATCTTATACCTCACAGCTTGTACTATCACAGTACTTCTCTGTAACTTCATGTGTGTCTTTCTTAATTTTTTTAATCTTCTTAAGATTCTCAACCATTAAATCATAATCAACTTTACTAATTGGAATGTATGGTGCTTGTTCGTACCCATGGTCTTTCTTTGGTAAGAAAGATACTCCTTTAAGTCTAGTTTCGTACAACTCTAATGCTCTACCAATGTCTTTAGCTTCTTCTTTGCTAAAGCTTATTGTAACACTCACTTGGTTATCAGCCCAGTGTTCTTGAATTTGTGCTGCGTTTTCTAATTGCTCCCACATTGATACGTCATTTATATCTCTATCAAAGTAGTTCTCTTTAACTGGAAAACTAACAACCCAAGTATTATTTGAATATTTATCTTGTTCAATAGTGTAACCAGCTTCTCTTAAATGTTTAAGTAAGCTACTACCTTCTTGAAATCGAATATTTCTAATATAATACTCTGAGATGGGATAGTGTATTCCTGGTGTTACTCCTGAAAGTAGTGACACTGTTCCACTAGGTTTAACCGAGGTAGTCTTAATAGAACGTGGTACACATAACCAATCTGAATAAATTCTGTCCCACCGTTGGAGCTTTTCGTAACCAACGCTTGATTCATTCAAAAAGTTTCTTCTTCCAAACTTTGTAAACGCCTGCACTATCCCACTCATTGAGCAACCAATACGTCTGTTTCTCAACATTACAGCATTGGTAAGTTCATTGTGAGTTGGTACTAATGTCACTGTTTTAGCATACATATAAGCATACTTCAGTGTTTCGTGCCACTCTTCTAATGTATCGTGGTTACTTGGATAAGTCTCCACTAAACAACATAATTCATATGGTTCAAGTGTTTGTTCTAAACATGGATTACCACCTTTAGCTCTGTAATCTTTATGGTCAACAACTCCGTCCATTCTTGAAAAGTTCTGTGCGTTATCTAACCACATGAAACCTGGCTCTCCATTCTTAGCTGTCTTCTCTGCTAATTCTGTATAGTCCATTCCAACTTTTGCGAACACTGAGTTATTACTTGCCCATCTGTGATGCATTAAAGCTTCTTTGTTTATCTCAGGGTCTTTAAGAGCCATGAAATCTTTATCTTCAGGTTCTCCAAACATAATCTCTGCTGAACGTCTAACGTTACCAGATACTACACATTTACCAACTAAATTATAAATATCAACTATATCTGTAGATTTAATTGGACTTCCAACTCGTTCATATAATAATGTTTTAATATCTTCAACTAATTCAATTAAAGGGTCAGGTCCTGATGCTACTCCACCAAATCCAGCGATGAGAGCACCTAACGGTCTAATCTTATCATAACTGATGTGACTTGGCATTGTATCTTTTCCAACGAATGAATTTAATATTCGTTGAATAATGTCTACCCAACCTTCTCTTGTATCTTCTATTTCGTGAGGTCCGTCAATCTTTGGTTCTTTAATTGTAACTTTACCAGCTCCTCTTGTATCTCCACCAACACCAACTCCAAGCATACTCATATCCATTAAGAATGTGAATGGCTCTGCAAAGTCAACATCGATATTTTCAGTACTTGAGAACGCACAGTTGTTTAATGCCGCTCCACCACGTTTGTACATATAATCAGTACCCATCATCCATAAGCCTCTTCCAGGTGGTGTGAATTTAAAATCCCACATTAACTGAAACATCTTCTGTGCTGATGCTTGTGCTTTCCAATGATTGAATGGTAATCTTGTTTTTTGACAATGTCTCTTTTGAATAGTGAATACTCCTTCAACAACTCTTCTAACTGTTTGCCAATATTCTTCTGCTTTACCATCTGCTAATGGTCTACTATAAGTTCTTTTATAGGTTATATATCCTAGTTGTCCCCATTTAGGTTGTTTACCTTCATAGTTTTTTAAAAAGTCATCACTAATTTCAAACGTTGCTTCTTTCATTTTCTACCTCATTTTTATCTCTTCAATAGGGTCTTTAAATTTCAAAGAATCTAAAAAACCACTTTTATTATATGTTACTTCAATAAACGAATTACCAAATAACATTTCATCTTGGTCAGCTCTAGCTATTATATCAGCAAGTAATTTAACATAAAATTCTTTACCGTTCATTTTTCTAATTCCTCTGCCGCTTTTACAAACATATCATAATGTTTCTTGCATAGTATTCTAGATTTAAACATTTTATAATTCGTCTTTCTACATCCACAAGCTTGACATGGCATTATAAATCCAACTCCTTTCTTAAACTATGAATCACTATTGCACTACCTAAAACTGAGCTGTATTGGTTATGAGCTTTATCTAATGCTTCTTTCACTCGTTGTTTGTCAAGACAGTTCTCTCTTAAAATATCTGTTGTTGTGTGTACAGCTAATTCTTCTGTACTAATTATCACGTCTGTCATTTTAACTGAGGGGTGTAACCCGAATTGAACTTTTCCTTTTAGACTTGGAAAGTCGTCTTCAAATGTCATTTTTTATTATACTCCACTGGTCTTTCTCTAAATATACCAGAATATTTTTTAATGTTTAACTTCTTAGCAACTTTTCTTACTCCAAACCAATTTCTTATAGTCCAATATAGACTATTTCTCATTAAAAAATCTATCTCAATTAATAATTCATCACTAACCATCTAAATCACCTTTATTATTCTACTACACACTGCCGCAAAAGCAATATTCTTATCAAAGCTAAAAGACATCTCGAACAAACCTGTCGAGATAATCTCAGTCACTTTAGCTTTTATGGAGGTTTCAATCTTTGAAGAGAAAAACTTTTCTTCCAACTCTGAAAGTAGTTTCTCGTAATCAGGATGTCTATTAGGTATTTCATATCTAATCTTTGTCCAATTTTTCTCTGATAATAATGTAAATACTTCATCTGTTAAGTCATTTAAACCACTTAAATCAGCTTCTAGTATAGTATTATCTACATTAGAAGACAGTTGTTGTATGTTATTTAAGATGGTTCTGATATCTCCTTTACCTCTTTCAACTACTTTAAGTAAAGTATCTTTTGTTATCTTAATGCCTTCTTGTGTACAAATTAATTCAATTCTATCAACAATTTCTTCACTTTTGGCTTTACTAAACTCAACCGTCGTGAATCTGGATTGTATAGGTTCTGGAATCTTGTTAATATAATTGCAAGTACAAATGAATCTTGCATTACTCATATACTGTTCCATCATACTTCTAAGAGCCGCAAATGCGTTTTGACTCATATAGTCAAACTCTTCAATCCAAACAATCTTTGGCTTACCTTGTGTTGTTGACATACTCGTAATAAAATTATAAACTCTTTCTCTGATTGTATCTACTCCTGTTGTATCACTACCGTTAATCTTGATGTAATCTATTGGTTGTAATTCTTTAATAATTATTTTAGCCACACTAGTCTTTCCTGTACCAGCAGGTCCGTAAAACAATAAGTTAGCCATTGTCTTTACGTCAGCTATTTGATTCTTAATCTTATCTAATTCATTGACACCAACAACTTCTGTGAATGTTTTAGGTCTATAAGTTTCTGATAATGGAACTTTCATATTTTTCTACCTCAAATATTGTTTTCATTATAGTTTCAACATTTTTATTCCAAACATGAAGAAGGTTATAACCTTCTTTTATTATTGTTTGTTTTCTTTTAGATGTTTTACTATATCCATCTATTTCTAATATTAGATTCAATTCTGGAATATAAAAGTCACAACAATATGTTTTTATTTTATATTGTGTAATGTATTTTATATTATTCTTATCTAGTATTTCAGATGCTCGTTGTTCATATATAGTTGGATTTCTTGGTCTATATATGTCGTTAATTTTTTTAAATAATTCTGGATTAGTTTTACTTAGATGATTATCACTCATCTTTTTTTTAGTTGTATCAGTATGCTTCTGACCTTTCCATGATGTAGAATATCCAGTTATCCCTTTATTCCATGGTGATTTTCCTTTGTTGGCTTTTGATATAGCTAAACTATGTTCTTTAGAACGTTTACATCCTTTATTACCTTGGTTTGGATTATTAATCCACGCGATTTTTGCAGATTCTGATAGTTTTTGTAAATGTTCTTTTGTTTTAATTTTTCCTTTATTTTTTTCACTTATTTTTCTTTTTGTTTCTTCAGTATGTTTAAAACCTAATTGTCTAGACATAATATCACCTCTAATTGAATAATAGTTCTTCTACTATATAAATGTTTCGTTTCTCAATCAGAGGTAAATTCATTTTATTTTATCTCCACAAATGGTGCAATCATACTTCTTACAACCATAAATTCTGTTATTTCTAAGAACGTAATTGGTAAGTCTGTTCCAAGATACATTGTTACTGCTTCTCCTAGAGATGACACTACGTCTGCGAATGATGCACCAATGCCCACTGTTACATCTCCTTCAACGTCACACTCAATACTGTTTTTAATATAATCGTACTCGTTCTTTTTACCAACTTGAACATACATCATCTTACCTTCTTTTACAAATTTAATATCTGAAACTTTAAGTAAGTCTATGTCCGCAACTGTTCTTTTTAATACTGATGTGTCGACTGTTACTTTAACTGTTGTTTCTACATCAGGTATCTTCTCTAATATATTATCACAAATACTCTTCTCAGCTAACATATTATTTACTTCTCTCTTATCATCTGAAATCTTAAGTATTACTCCATCATTACACACTTCTAATGTCACGACATCATTAAATGTTTTTAAAGAGTTAATCAACATCTTAGATTCTTTAATATATATCTCACCAATAGGTTCATATACTTCAAAAGCTTCTTTCTTTAACATACCCTCAGTCAATGCAATGCCTGTGATGTTCTTAATTCTAGTTGTTACACCTTCATCAGTAAAGTTTAAGTTAAGTGTTGCTATTGTACCACTTAAACTCACTTTATTAATGTAATCTCTTAGTATTTTTGTTTCTATTTTCATCTTACAATTACCTCTACTACATCTCCCACTTTATATTTCTTACTATCATCTGGTATCATTGTGTCCATGTTAGTATATGCACATATCTCTCTTACATGTACTTCATCTGAGAACATACCTGTTGTATATCCCATCGCTTCTATCCTTATTATTGTTTCTTTTCTTTTCATTTTATTACCTTTAAAAATTAATAATCAGTATCATCTTCTATCAATGAAACGTCTTCAATGTCTATGGTTACTTTTTCATCATTGTAGTCAGCCAATGTAAAGAAGTGTCCTTCTATAATATCTATAACACCACGTAAAACTCTTCCTGTTTTCATTGTTACTTTAAGTGGTGTTCCTTCTCCTCTTCCTTCTAATAATACATTTATATCCATTTTTATCACCTATTATAAAATCTTCTTAAAAAATCTTCTATTCCTTTACTTTTATAATAAACATTTTTACCTTTAACTTGCCACTTATTAGTTGCTGGATAAAAAATAAATTTGTCTATTAGTAGAGCATTTTGACTGCCATCATAATTTTCGTAATTAATATTATTTTTTAATAAAAAGATTTCACCTTTCCATCTATTTCTCCAATTGTCATTATCTCTTGATATGTGAGAACTATTATATTCTTCATCATATCTTTGTTTATCTTCTTTATAAGATTTTTCTATTTTCTTATTAAGAACAAGTATTGTTTCTTCTTGTTTCATTTTTTCACCTATTTCTCCAACAAAATTTAATTATCTTATTAAACGAATATCCAAAGTGTAAACCTGATAATAAATGATATAATGTTCCTTTAGTGTTCTCTCTTATCCATTTAAATCTTTTGAAATAATATTCTCCTTTATTATTTAGAGTCATAATATATTTATACAAATGTTTGGACTTACAACATCTACTATGTTTATCATGTATTGGTTGTTTGTAAAAAAATACTCCACGTGTTTTAAAATACTTTAATATATCATTATTTTTAATATTGCTATACATGTAAAAGTTGAATAGTTTTTTGTTGCTTGTTGATAACCAAAGACGTGCCATATGTATCTCTGTTTCTAGAGAAGCTCTGACTTCTTCCTCGTTTTCGTAAATCTTTACAGAGTTTTTTTCTATTCTCATTTTATCCTCTCACCATTCCATTTTTAATACATGTGTGACAATAATTAATATCAGGGTCATCTGTAAAGTCCATATAGTCTCTACCACAACCACAACAAAATCTTTCTTCTAGTTTCATTTTTTACACCCTACATATCGTTGATAAAGAGGAGAATTTTTCTCAATCTCTTCTAAAGCATCCGATAACGAAACACACCAAAACTCTTGTTTCAACCATCCTTGAAATCTTATTACATCTATAATATTTGGTTCTGTCATTTTATTACCCCATAAGTATATACACTATAAATGCTACTCCAGTAAATACTCCAAATAGTGCTAATGCATTTATAAGGAGAAAAAGACCTAGTTCGTCCCATCTTATGTCTTTAAACATTTACAAACCCCTCTTTTGTTACCATAAAGTTAGTATCATTGTTTGGTAAGTTTGGACTATCCATTAATTTAGCAAAGATACTTCCAGCTTTACCTGGTCTCATATATATTCTAAAAGTACTATTATGTCCAACAATATGTCCACCAATAGCTTGCGTTGGGTCTCCAAAGAAACTATCTGGTTTAGCCATCACTTGATTTGTAACCAATACAACCATATTATATAAGTCAGCTAATTTAAGTAGTTGGTGCATATGTTTGTTAAGTTTCTGTTGTCTTGTTGCTAATGTCCCACGACCAATAAATTCTGCTCGGAAATGTGAAGTTAAACTATCCACAATAATAACTCTATAACTGTTGTCAGTCTGAAGTATCTTTTCAACTTCATCTATCAATAACATCTGATGGTCGCTATTATATGCTCTTGCAACGTAAATTCTATCCAATGCTTCTTCTGGGTCTAATCCATTAGCTGTTGCAAAGTCTTTAATTCTATCAGCTCTAAAAGTGTTCTCTGAATCAATATAGATTGCTTTATTGTCTTTGTTTTCAAGTAATGCTCTAACTACTGTTATATGTGATAACTGCGTCTTCCCACTTCCAAATTGACCATACACTTCTGTAATAGCACCTGATTCAAATCCACCATCAATTATACTATCAAAGTTTGTACACCCTGTGCTAATCTTCTGTATCTTATCTCGTCTATGTGCGTAATCAGTCGCTTTCTCAAATCCTAATTTAAGATTATCTCTTGCGTTCTTAATTATCTTTCTTGCTACACTCTCACTTAAGCCTGCTACTGTGCTAATCTCTTGTGGAGAGCTTACAGCAATAGACATCACTGTCCCTAATCCAGCGTCAGTTAGTTTTGTAACTGTACTCGGCCCCACTCCTGGCAAGTCTATTATTTTTGTCTCATTCATCTTCTTTTACCTCTATGTGTCTCAATGTGACATTTTTTACATAATGTTTTTCCATTTTCTACCTTTATTTCTTTTTTTAATATTTCAATTTCATCTTGTAATTTAGATACTATACTAGCTAATTTTGTATCTGTCTCTATGTGTCGTGTTAATTCATCATATAGAGTTATAAGATTTCTACTATTATCTTTTATTCTTCTATTAAAATTTCCAAAAATCATCTTTTTTGTTCTCCGTTCTTTCTGTGACATCTTTTACAATATCCTGTGTAATTAACATATCGTTTATCTTCACATCCTAAACATTTATTTACTATTGCCATTATTTCTTACCTCTCACATAATGTTTTACATATACGTTAGCCATAAACGTCATGTATTTTTGTTCTCTATCTGTTTTAAGAGAGTTCATTCTTATGAAGTCTAAATACAACACATAAGTATCTTTTAAGTCTTTACGATACTCTGGCTTGTCTTGTAAGTCATCATAATATTCTATTAGTGTATCTATCTTAGTTTCTAGATTGTTTTTGTTTATTTTCACTTTGTTTGTATTACATTCTTGAAATGCCATTAAACTTATTAATCCAACAGCTACTGCTCTACCTGTCCATATCTGCCACTTCGGTATCTTACGATTAACGTGTCGTGGTAGATAAGGTTTGGTAAAGTATCTAATCACTTTAAAGCTTCTCTCGTTTTAGTTCGTGTAGCTCAAATAAACACACATCATTATATATGTCTTCATCTTTGTATGCGTCTAAATATTCTTTGAATACCTTCTCTGCCTCTTCTTTGCTACAATTCAATTCTTCCATTTGCATATCGTCTAATGTTATAATGTAAATCATTTATAAATCTCCTATTGCTTCTAACAATCTTTTGTACTTCTTTGCTGCCTCTTCCACTATCTTCTCATCGAATTTAGGGTAATGCATAGTACCAATACCCCTCTACTATAAATGAAGTTACAATAGGCTGAACATAAGTAGTTGTAATATTAACTACCAAGTTAGCAACAGTAATACTTCCTGCTATTACTTCAACTATCATTTTTCCCATTTCTTCTTATAAACATACCCACTCCAACCATCTGGAACGTCTGTTTTATCACACCCACACCAAGTCTTCCTATCTCTATTTAATAAAGATACTGGATAGACTGGTTTACTACATCTATTACATTGTACTGCTTCGTGTTTCATTTTTTCTTATTCACCGTTATATATCCAATTAAGTTTGAAAGATACACCAATGCTTGATTATCTGTGAACCCAGCATTCTTTAATTCTCTAAAACTCTGAAATAGTTTCTCAGAGGCTATTAGAGCGTCTATATCTCTTGCTATTGATTTTCCATCATCATCTTTCTTTACCATTATAATATCTCCTTTTCATCTGTCGTTAATCGGTCATATGCTTTATAGCACTTGTATAGTTCAGTACTCATTGTATTAAATTCTTCCTGTGACCCAGCATACTCACCTACATATTTAAGAATAACATTAAATGTTCTTTCGTATCTCTTTAATTTATCTGTAAAGCTTACTTCTTCAGGTATAGTCCATTTAATATCTGACAACATATTCTGTCTATAATGGTTAAGAGTTGCTATAATATCTTTATATAGTCCTTCATTCTCTACCATTATCTTATCAGTATCAACTAACTTCTCAAACTTTGTTGTTAATCTACCTTCAAACACAAAAGGAATGAATCTATGTATTACTGCTGGAGTAAATATTTGGTCGAAGTATTCTTGTGCTTTACCTGTGTAATAACTTGGTAAGTTATAGAATATCATTAGACTTAATCGACTAATATCATACTGCTCTTGTGTTGTTGCTGTTTTTCTTGTTCTCTTTGTGTAAGTATTGAAGTATGCTCCTGTTGCTAATAAGAACTCCTGCATTGAGAACTTCTCATCTGCTTTTAAGTTACCCATTTCATTAAGAATCATTAGTTTATTTGTTAAACTATATTCTAACTTAGCAAAGGTTGCTCCATAAATATTAACGGTTGAATCAACTAATTGTTGAATTATACCAACTACACTATCTTTACCAAACCCAGCGTCTGTTGAAATTCTAACATTAACTCTATCAGAGTATGCCGCTACAGCAAGTATTTTATATAATGTAAAGTGTAATTGATTTGTATGTGAGAAGGCTGGCGCTATATCTACTAAATCTCTAAACTCCATCTTCTTCTCGGCTGGAATGATTATAGATTTAACATTTGTTATGAATTGAAATACTTCTCCTTTATAGTCCATTTCTTTTGATGTTAAAACTTTGAAAGGCAATTCATCTAAAAATTCTGTTGGAATAAAAAACGAACTTCTATCTTTCTCTAAAAAGTAACCATAGTATTTCTCACCGTCTATACTAATAGCCTTATGCTTACTACTTATATTCTCCTGTGAAAATATTTTATCATAAAGTTTATTATTAAATTTTTGTATGCAATCATTATGTAGTGCAAATTCCTCTGCCATTATTTCACCTCACTCAAACTTTCTTTCAATGTAAACAGCCAATACAAATAAATAGTCGCTTAATCTATTTACATACTTATAACTGTTATCATTAATCACATTCTCGTTGTATGCTCCTACTAACTTTCTTTCAAGTTTTCTAGTTCTAACTCTTGCCTCATTAATATCCATCGCTACAGGATTACCAAAACTAACAAAGTGGTCAATCTCTACATTCATCTCATCAATTAGTAGTTCTAATTCCTCAATATCATCAATGTCAATTCCGCTACAAGGTATGTCCATAACTTCTGATATGATATGATTTAGATTAACTCTTATAACAGAACATTCTCCTAAATGTCTGCCCATTTCAGGCAACAAATCTAATCCATATGTTACTCTGTCTAATGCCGACTGTAATGAATCAAATGCCCCCATTGTTTTTGTTAGACAACTATCTTTACTAATGGTTTCTCCGTTAATAATAGTTGTCCCTTTATCTCCGTTCTTTGTATATATTTTCATCTTTCTCACCTAAAATAAATCTTCTGCTTCTGATTGTTCTTTTACTTCAATTCTCTTAACTTCTTTCTTAACTTCTTTAGTTTTTTGCCAACCTTGTTTTTCCATTTTTATTTCTTTACCATAATCCACTAATATTAAATTTACAAAATTATTATCTATCGCAATAACCTTAATACCATATTCTTCATCAAGTCTTATTAAGGCATCACCATTTGATATGCAACCAAATAAATATTGCTTTTTTAATGTCTTTTTTGCCTTTATTACAGGTTCTTTGCTTTCTAATTTCTGTTTTTTAAGGTCTTCGAATATTCCCATTTTATTTCATATGTTCAAATAGTTCTTTAGCCCTTTCCTTTGTAATATTATTTTTATATTGTGGTTCTTGGGATGATGTTATAAATATCTCCTCAGTCACATCTACATTCATTTCTACTAATTCTTTTGCGGCATCAATCAATTCTTTCTCAGTTGAGGTCAAAGAAGAATCAGAGGGTGCTCCCTCTGATAACTTCTCAACTTCATAGGTTGTGAATTTTTTACTAATACCTTTCTTCTCTACTTTAGTAATCTTAACCTTTACTCCTTCATTTCCATTAGCCGCTGTCTCTAATTGAGGAATCAACTTCTCTGATGGAAAGAATATTACTTTACCTGTGTAATCCATTACAAGTTTTTCATCTTTGCCTTTACCTTCATGGACGGTTGCTTTTTCTACTTGTCCAAACCATAGTTGCCATTCACCGAATTTAGATTCTCCAGTAGCTCCTGCGCTAGCCATCTCTAGTGTTACTTCTACACTTTGTCCATTACCTAAATCTCCAAACACTAGTTTAGGGTTGCTTTCTTTTTCATCATCACTCATTTTTTTCTACCTCGTCTTTTTTATTGTCTTTTTCAAAACAATCTTCACAAATAGTTACAAAAGCAACTACTCCCTTTTCTACTTTATTCGCTTCCACTAAGTGTGCCTTAGCATCATCTTCGAATACTATTTCTTTCTTACACCCAAAACAGATGCCATCTTCTTTCATTTTTTGTTGTACTCTATCCCATAAGAATCCCATTTCTCCAATGTGTTGTTCTACAGTTGGGTCAATTTTATCGTCTTGGTTTAATTTATTCTTTTCCAAGTCCTCGATAAAAGTTTCTATCTCTTCTTCGGGTAGCGCACTCTTTTCTTCGCTCATTTTATCACCTTTTCATTATTAAAAATTAATCCATATTTTTTTGCTTTTATTCTCAATTTTCTCATGCTAAGTATTTCTTTCCAACACTTATCCATGCGGCCTTTTCTATTCATTTTATGTCTCCAAATCTTTTGTTAATAACATTTATTGTTCTAACAAGTGTAGGAGTAGTAAACTCATCTAAATCTTTAAGTATTAAATCTCGACACTTCTTAGTATCTTTTTCAAGAAAATATGTTGTATGATGTGATTCCTGTATTGCAAGTTCATCTGCTAAATTCCAATCTACTTCTTTTACTTTCCAATCAACATTACTAGAAATAGCACTAACTATGGTATCATCACAATCATCTCCGTTTCCATCATAGAAACCTGACATAGTCTTTTTAGTATCATAACCAATAACAGGATTAAATTCGTCTTTAGATAATTTATTTTGTTCGACAAATAAGGCTTCGACTATCTTACCTTTCTTCATTTCGCATATTGCTTCATGTGTTTTCATTTTATCACCTTTGCATAAGTATCTCTACTTTTACTCTATTTTTAAAAGAATTAGTGTGTGGTTTTGAAGTCGCAACACTATTGACTTGCATTTTTAGTTCTTTTAAGGTAAGAACATGACGCTAGTGCCAAATAACCTTAAACATTATAGTTTTAATAGCTTACCAAGTTCTGCTTGATTAAAGCCATCTACTTGTACTCCGTCAACTATAGTCACGGGAACTCCCATGCTATTAGTTGTATCGGTAAATTCTTGTGGAGAAATATCCTCCCCTACGATTATTGAATTGTATTCTATCTTATTCGTGTCTAGCCATTTCTTTAATACTATACAGGCTGGACATTGTCTTGTTGAATATACAGTTACTATCATTGTTTCTTCAATGGTTTCTTATTCATTGTCTTTGCTTTGTATCCTCTTGCTGGAGTTTTACGACCACCTTTTTTCTTAAAATTATCTGCGCGGTTGTGTTTTTTCTCATGTGCAGCCCGTCCAGGACCTTTAGCAGGGAATTTTTCTAAATTACCTTTACTGTTGTTGGAACTATTCCCATCTTTGTGATGTACGTGTTGTCCTGGTTTAGCTTTAGCTACATTTCTATAACTTCTTCTACCATCTTTATATGCAGGGTTTTTCTTTCCTGTCATTGCTTTCGCAATCTTCTTTTTTGTTGCCGCTGTTTGTGGTCTTAGTTCTTCTTTTGTTTTAGTCATTTTATCCTCTTGTTCTATCAATCATAGCTCTCTTATTTCCACGCCCTGTTACCATACCACCAGTTGCTAAGGCAATTGCGTTCTTTTCTTCAAGAGTTTTTACTAATGGAATATGTGTTTCTGATGCAATGTCCTTACTACTTACTTCTGCCTTGGTTGCTTCTTTGATTGCTAATAAACTTTCATAGTCAACCGTTGACTTACCATCAATAGGTGGCAACATATCTTTTGTAGTAATATCTTTACCATTTGGTACTATTGCCGGTGTTAGCGACATTTTCATTGTTGGTGTTGTTTGTGTGTACGTTTCTTTCTTTCTTTTAAAGTTGTCTCCGTCCACATCTATTAGAATGTCAATGTTCTCCTTTGGTGCTGTTATTTCTAGTACACCATCATAGGAATCTTTGATTAGTTTTTCAATATCTTTGAAATTTAAAGTTATTTTCATATTTTCACCTGTTTTTAGATTACGCCTTTACACTATTATTATGAAACTTCTCTTATTTAAATGTTTCGATTATACAAGGTCTTCTTGACCAGCCATAACTCGACAAATATGTTCCTGACCAGCTATATTATCATTCACATCAAACAATAAAGTATGTATTGTTTCGTGTGTTATAGTTTCTGTCATATAATACGTTACACCTATCTCTGTCATTTCTTTCCATTGGTTAGCTGATAAATTTATCCATATGTCACCCGATTCAAATGTGAGTCCTTTTATATAAAAAAATTCATCTTCATCTACGTCTACTATCTCTAATGTACCGTCTTCAATCTTATCTAATATTTTATTGTCATATACAAAATCTATCACTATTTCACCTCACTGTTTTATTAAGCTACTATCTTATATTAATTTTAATCTTTATAAGTGTTTCGATTGATAGAGGATATTAATCAAGTTCTTCCTTCCAATTTATTCTCTCTCTAGTTCTCATAAGTTCTAAATACTTCCTGTATAAAATATTAGCGAATGTTTTACCTGACTGTCTTGGTGAATGTATTATTCGTTCTCCCACCATCTGTCCATACATTCTATTTATATTATTTGTCATTGTAGTTCGCCTCTCCAATCAATTTCAACTCTATTATGAACACACTTTGGGTCAGAACATCCTATACCTCTTTCGTGATGAAATACTATTATACAAACGTGGTTTATACAATGTGCACAGGTACAATCCATTGTAGTAGTTCTATCTCTCATCTTTTAATACCTCTTCACTTGTTAAATAAAATATATCACACTCCATTGGGTAATAATTCTCTTTCATTTGTGCATCGGATAACTTCTCCGAGTGTAGAATTTCAAAGACCTGACAGGTCTCTGGAATAAATATATCTGCTCTACCACCATTCTTAAATACAGCCTCAGTTATAACTCTCTGTCCGTCGTTAATCAGCTCCCAACACTTCTTACACTTAGCTAATTCGTGTTGTAAAGTATTCCCAGCATTTAATCTTACTGAGTTAAAGTCTGTCCTAAAAGAATTGTCCAATAGCTTTAAGCCATTGTTTATTT
>Ga0222697_1000089_pt1 | contig 45290 bp, 47 predicted proteins | sample AntAcemetage1402_FD_179835 | JGI IMG/M metagenome (GOLD analysis project Ga0222697, IMG submission 179835) | Saline water microbial communities from Ace Lake, Antarctica - #1402 | ecosystem: Environmental > Aquatic > Non-marine Saline and Alkaline > Saline | place: Antarctica: Ace Lake... | reverse complement strand
TTAAGAGAAAAACGTGTTATCCAAGTATCAAGTGAAGAAATCTTACTTCCAGAACATACTGCATCTGGATTAGCACCTGTTCCGTTTGCTCAAGTATCAAGCTTAGTAGACCGCGTTAATGTCATCAACCTTAATGGTGGTGAGACTTACAAAAAATCATTTGTAAAAGAAAATGGTATTGCGGGAACTACTCTTGAAGGGCAACCATACACTGAAACTGAACCTGCGTTTGGATATTTAACCATTACAAAGGTTAAGATTACTGCGTATACAGAAATCACAGAAGAACTAGAAAAATTGCCAAGTATTCCTTATCAAGCTGAAGTATTAAGAAACATCAATATTTCACTTAAGAAAAAGATCTCTGAACAAATCTTACGTGGTGCAGGAACGTCTAATACATTTACTGGTATCTTCAGTGATGCAGCTGTAGCACTTGCAGATAAAGCGCCATTAGAAATTGCAGCAATCACCGATACATCACTTGATGATATTGTTTTCGCTTATGGTGGAGATGAAGAAGTTGAAGGTGGTGCAGTTCTAATCTTAAACAAAAATGACTTGCGTGCATTTGCTGGACTTAAAACAGCAGAAGGTCGTAAAGTTCATAGTATTGATTATGTGAATAAAACAATCGATGGTATTCCATATATCATCAACTCACATTGTAAAGCAATCGCTGATTCAAATACTGCAGCTGGTGAATATGGTATTGCATATGGTGCTCTTAAGAATTATGAAGTGCCTATATTCTCATCAGTTGAAATCGGTAAATCAACAGATTACAAATTCAAAGACGGTATTATCAGTTATAAAGCTTCAGTATTTACCGGTGGGAATGTTGTAGGTTATAACGGTTTCTTACGTATCAAAAAGAAAGCAGTAGCTTAACAGTTAACACTGATTAATAAATGATAAGAAAGGATTGATTCCATGGCAATATTAGATATTGTAAAAAAAGCACTGCTAATACCTTTATCAGAAACATTTGCTGATGATGAGCTTATGACTCACATAGCCAGTTGCAAGCACTACTTAGAAAGTTGTGGGATTGATCCTTCTTATATAAATGATGAGTCGAATCCAATGGTTAGTACAATCATAATTATTTACACAAAAACATTTTTTGGTTTCAAGAATGATGGTAGTGCAAAAGAACTGCCTAAAACATTCGATATGTTAGTCGGGCAAATCGCACTAACGAAAGGAACCATACAAAATGTATCCTAATTCCCCCAATATTAGAATGCAGTTATTGACCATTGATTTGATTTCAAATACTATCGGTAAAACGAGTTATCGTTTCATCAGTTCCAAAGAAGTGATTGGTATTAATTTTAGTATTACATCAAGAGAATATTATGAAAGTAAACGCTCAGATATCAGAATTGATATCGCTGTAAAAGTTCAAAGTTTCTTATATGATTCGAGCAAGTATGTAGAAATTGGTGACGTCATTTATAAAATAGAGAGAACCTATACTGCCGGACAATTTACTGAACTTTACTTATGCAGATCAAAGATCAGAAAGAGTGACATCATTGATTACGCTTGATGAATTAGGAGTTGCTATTGAAAACATGGTAGAAGACTACGTAGATGAAATCATTCCTAAACTAGAGAAGCGTTTAGATGAAACTGCAGAAGAGATTATCAAGTATATTGCAAACCATGCACCAAGAAGTGGTGGATCAAAAGCATTTGCTGATTCCTTTGTTGCGACCCCTCAAGGTGATGGGATTAATAAAGTGATCTCTATCTATTCAAACACCAAAGGAAAGCTCACACATTTACTTGAGTTTGGCTTTACACATCATAGTGGCAAGTATGTTGGACCTCGAGCATTCATGAGACCAGCATTTGATTTACTAACACCGAAGATGTTAGAAGATATTAAAAATATTATTGAAAAGGGTGATGTCTAATGCAAGAACTATTAGAAAATCTATATCAAGTATTAGAGTCAGCATTACCTGGACAAGTCACTTATGGAACAAGAGAAAATATAGATCAGGTATCCGATTATATCGTTTATCAAGAATTAAGTAATCGTGGAACTGTTTATGCGGATGACAAAGTTAAATTAAGAGTAGCTACCATACAAATAAATCTAGTCACACAAAAGAAAAATCTCGAGTTAGAAGAAAGACTCGAGATGTATTTATCTTTAGGTCATTATGAGTATCAGATGTTATCTGAATACGCAAATGAAGATGGCTCTATCACTAGAGTCTATGAAATCAAAATGGAGGATTATTAATAATGAGCAATAAAGTAACGTTTGGACTAACAAATGTTCACTATGCTTTAGCTACACAAGCTGAGGATGGTAGTTGGACTTTTGCATTACCAAAAAGATTAGAAGGCGCACAAGAGATTACTACTGAAGCAATCGGTGGAAGTACTCAAGTGTATGCTGATGATAAAGTAATTGCTACACTCGTATCAAATTCAGGAACGAATGTCACATTAAAATTCACTGAGATTGATGAAGTGTTTAAAAAAGATATTTTTGGTTTCTTAGAAGATACAAATGGAAACCTTGTAGAAATCGTTAATGGCGAAACAAAGACATTTGCCTTAGGTTATGAAATTCAAGGTGATATCAAAGCAAGACGAATTTGGTATTTCTTATGTACGGCTACCCCTTCAGGAGATGCAAGTAAATCTAAAGCAGATTCTATTGAAGCCAATTCAATCACATTAAATATTACAGCCAGACCTATTGAATCTGGAAACAATCTTATTCTAAGAGTAATTGCTGGAGTTGGAGATACCAACTATTCTGTATTTTTAACTAATGCACCAGAATTACCTGTATTTGTTTAAGGTATAAATGATGGAAAAAATACTAAAACTTGGTGACACTGATTACAGATTACATTCGTCAGTTTTTACAATCATTGAGTATCGTAATGTGTTTTCAACCGAACTATTTAACGATATCAAAAAACTTGATAAAGCTACTAGTAAAAAAGAAGAGGATCTATCAACAGTTATTGATACGATCTTTAAAATTATCTATGTTATGCATAGACCTTTCAACAAACGATCTTATAATGATTTCCTGATGTCATTAGACTTTAATATATTAAGCAATCAAGAGGAACTTCAAAATCTGACGAATACGATAGGTGAAATGCTTGCCACCTTTCGGAAAAGTACACCAGGGAGTCCAGGAACAAAGTAATTCTGATAACCAAAACATAACAGCAAACATCATATTTAATCTTGCACATCTTGGAATATCAATTCAAGACACAAAGAATTTTGATTTAGAAACCTATTTTGAAATAGTAGAACTTGAGATGAATGTGATTAGTGGAAAGCAATCAACCAAAAAAGCTACTCAAAAAGATATTGATGCATACCTCATATAAATATATTTATTACATCCCTGTATACTTGATTTATTATTAAAAAAGTGTATTATTAAGTCATGAATGGGAGGGAATAAATATGGGTAAAATGGGATTTGGATATGGTTCAGAATATCAATTAATGCGTTATATGGGAAGACATTTAAATGAATTCAACAAACAAGTTCAAGAGTTATTAGGTTCTGATGACAACATAAACTGGTATGATTTTAATAGAACTGGATTACTTGATAAAGAAATTTTAAATATGGATTTTTGTGAAAATCAACAATTAATTAATGAGTGGAATCAATTATGGCCAACAAATAATGGAAAAGGTGGAATCAATTGGGATGCAATTGGAAAAATTGGTGACACTTATATTTTATTGGAAGCTAAAGCGCATAAGGGTGAACTATCTCAGCCAATGAAAGCCAAAGATGAAACATCTGTTAAGATGATTGAACTTGCTTTTAATAATCTTAGAGATAAATATCAAATTGCATTTAGTAAAAGTTGGACAAAGCACCACTATCAGTTAGCAAACCATCTAGTAGCAGTAGATTTCTTGAATAGTCGAGGAATTAAAGCAGTTTTAATAAACTTATTCTTTATCAATGGATATGAGATTAATGCTTTAGGAAAGCCATTAAAACAAATTAAATCTGTGAGATCTAAGAAGGAATGGTTGGAAATCATTTTGAAAGAACATCTAAAACTTGAAATACATGAGAACACAATAGAAAGAATGATACACAATTTATTCATAGAATGTTAGACACATCAAACTGATGTGTTTTTATTTTGGAAAGAAGGTGAGTATTCATGGCAGAAACAGTAAAAGGTCTCAATATTAAATTAAGTCTTGATGGACGAGATTTAGAGAATGAATTAAACGGAATCAAAAAAGACTTAAAAGAACAAAACAAAGATCTAAAAGCTATTAATACAAACCTAAAATATGATAGTACAAATCTTGATTTGTGGAAATCAAAACAAGGTAAGCTCAATGACATCTTAGGACAAACAAAAAAGAAACTTGAAACTCAGAACCAGGAACTTGAGAAAGCAAAAAAAGCAGTTCAAGTTGGTGATATGAGTCAAGAGGAGTTTAATAAACTCAAACGAAATGTATCCTATTCTGAAGCAGAAGTATCAAAACTGAATAATGAGTTAAGTAAAACTGGTGACAAGATCAAGCAGCTTGGAAATGCTAAGTTTGAGAAGATTGGCAAACTAGGTTCAACACTCACGAAATCTCTGACGGTTCCTATATTAGGAGCCGTTGCTGCTTTAACAGCATTTTCTGTTAAGACTGCATATACTGCAGATGAAATTGGAGACACTGCACAAAAGCTAGGTTTATCTGCTGAAAAGTTCCAGGAATGGAACCATGTGGCTACGATTATGGGTACCTCTACAGAATCCATGTCTAAAGCATTTATGAAAGTAAATGGTATCTTAGGTGATATTGCTACTGGAAATGGTGACAAAGTATCTGATAGTTTAGCATTAATCGGTTTAACAGTAGATGATCTTAAAGGTAAGAATGCTGATCAAGCATTTGAGCTTATTCGAAAAGCATTAAGTGAAGTTGCTGATGAATCTGTTCGAGTAGGTGTGGCCAATGAGTTCTTTGGTGAAAAGATAGGAACAGAAGTACTACCAATATTATCTAGTGAGACTGCTGCAATTAACGATTTAAGAAATGAAGCTAGAGAACTTGGAATTGTTACCAATGAACAAGCAGAACAAGCCGGAGAGTTTACAGATGCTTTAGATCGTACCAAACAAGCTCTATCTAGTTTAGCTGTAGATATTGCAAGTACCGTTTTGCCAGTATTACAAGAACTAATTATCAAAGTCAGAGATAACATTATTCCAACTGTAAAAGATTGGATTGCTAAATGGGATAATCTAGATTCAGGAACAAAGAAGATTATTGCTACGATAGTTGGGCTTGTAGCTGCGATAGGACCGGTTTTATCGATTGTTGGCAAAGCAGGCCCATTGCTAAATATTGCCTCCATAGCGCTCAAAGGTGTCGGTACAGCAGGGCTTTTTGCTGGCGCAGGGATTAACTTTGCTACTTTGGGTATTGGTGCTCTAATCGCAATCCTTGCTATGGCATTATTTCAAAGTGAGGAATTTAAAGCCTTACTTGGAAGGCTTATGGAAACATTCATGCAATTGCTTCCTCCGATTCTAGCGATTGTCGATAGTTTAATGACGGCTTTACAACCTATCCTAGATGTGATTATCGATTTAGTCGTTATGCTAGTTGATTTACTTGTACCGATATTAGACATTATCCTGATGCCATTGATATCACAAATAGAAATATTCGCTGAAGTGTTAAATGCACTAGCGCCAATTATAACTATCGTAGGAGAAGTACTTAGCTCTATATTGGTTCCAGCAATTAAAGTATTAAGAACTGTTTTAGAACCTGTATTAAATGTAGTTCAGAAAATTATGGAATTCTTACAGACAATATTTGAGTGGATTGGAGAACTTCCATCTAAAATGGGTGATCTTGGAGGGAAGGTCAAGGATATCTTTGGTAACATTACATCTGGTATTGGTGACTTGGCTTCAAATATCACCGATGGCGTGAGTAATTTTGTTTCAAATGCAGCGAGTAAAGTTAGTGGTTTCTTTGGGGGTATCGGTGATTTCTTTGGAGATGCATTTAATCTTAAAAGTATAAGTACGGTATCCAATAGTTCTAATAACAATACATCAAACGCAACAAACAATATCACGATCAATACAACCTCGCCAACCTTTGATATTGATTCAATTAATAAAGCGTTAGGAGGTAGTTACATATGATTAGAAAACTATGGCTAAAAAATGAAAATGGATACCTATTTGAATTTACAGATTTCAATCAAACACTGGTAACCAATGTTTCAGGATTAGGAGCTCTGGTAAGTAATACTTATGTAGAATACGCTAATAACTATAAGAAAATAGAAGATAAGATCCCATTAACCTCAACCAATCTGACATTGATATTTATGAGAGGTTATAAGGGATTTAAAAAGTTTAGTGACTATCTATTTAAAAGTCAAAATTTGATGTTGTTCTTATCTACCGATGCAAGCACGAGATACTGCTATGTACAAATTGCTGAGTTGCCTAAAACAGAATTAAAAAGTAATGCTTTAATTTGTGATTTAAAGCTAGAAAAGACGAGTCTGTGGTTAGAAGATTTCACCAATATGATTGAGTTAAATACTGACGATCTTGGAAAAGTGTATCCGCATAGCTTTCCTTTTTCATTTAGCGATTCCAATCAAGGTAGTATTGAGTTGGAAAACAAAGGATATAAACCAGCGCCAACACTTATTCAAATCAATGGTGCAGTCAAAGATCCAATTGTATATTTATATCAAGATGACGTCCTCATATCTTCTTGTCGTATTTTTTTAGAAACAGATAATGAGCTTCATAAGATCGTAATTGATTCAAGGCCTAATCAACAGAGAATAGAAAAACATGAAAATCAGACGATAACTAATATTTATGAGCTTCAAGATTTTGAAAGAGATAATTTTTTATATCTACCAGTAGGTAGAACAAAAGTAGTATTCGATCCTGGTATCATAAGTCTTGCAACTTGTAATATCACCTTTGTTGAAAGTTATGTGACAAGCTAATGGAGGCTATCATACTTGATCGTCATAGCCTACAAGCAAAGGATTATTTCTTTACAGATAAAGATTTTGATATTTACTTAGACATCGTCGTTTCAAAAATCAGCACATTCATCCTAGCAAAAGAATCCATCAATGCTAGAGTAGGTGATTTAATAACTATCAAACAAAGCGAAGTTCGATATCTCGGTATTATTGATTCAATTGATATAGAAAAAAAAGGCATCATCAAACTGGGCACATTAGAATTTTTAAATGTGTTTGCTCTAGAAACAATCATGGACTCTTATGTTGGAAACGTTGGAGAATATTTAAAAGAACAAATTGAGAACAATTTTATCCATTGCACAGATTATTTCCAATCTCTACCTTACCTATCTGTAAGAAATACTGCAATTGTAAGTGGTGAGCTTACTTTTGATATAAATCAATTGATGAAGATTCCTACATTGATCCAGTATCTATCGAAAAACTATAACATGAAGACCAAATATAATTACACCTATCTGAGGGGCAGAATCGTTGGTATAGAATTACTTATCAGTGATAGTTCAATCACAAAAACCATTAAATATAGTGAAAATTTCATTGGAAATCTTTCCCTTCAAAGAAATAGTAATCAATCCATTAATAAGGTAGTATTCATACCCAAAGAAGAGAACACTCAATATCGGGATAGATATGAGTTTTTTTTATTGCAAAATAACGAAATTACTGACAACTCAAATCATGAGTTAAGATATGAGATTACACGAATTAAATCAATGCTTTATTCAGATGAGGAATACAATCAGCTGGATATAAAAGCATCAAACGAATTGAAGAGTTCAATGTATGATCACAACATTTCATTTGATTTAACTTTAGATAATCAGTTAATAGTTCCAATGAAAGATTTTGATGTGGGTGACTATATTGAATTTATTCATAATAAAGATACTTACAAGACAATTGTAACAAGTATCAGATTTCATGGCACGATGAAGGTTGCAACAATCACCTTAGGAGAGTATCGAAGTATGCTCACTGAAAAGATGTCCCTACTTGCTAATAAAGTGAGTGAGCAAAAAACAAATAGCAATACAACAATCATAGGATCAGAAAATATAGATGGAGGAGAGTTTTAATGGGTATTAAGAAGTTAACATTTAGTGGACAAAACAATACAGCATTTCAAGCAAGTAAAATACACCTGGCATTACAATCGTCACACTCTGGTATTTTAGAAGGTATTGGTAGTAGTTGTACATATTCATTTTCTAATAACAGAATCATATTTAATGATGGATTTGTATCCATTTATGGAAGAATTATTGAAATCGATAATAATACTTCAATTAATTTAGAGCCAGACGGCAATAAATATGGCTATGTGATTTTAATAGTTAATACCTTTGATGAGAGTGTATCCTTGCAATTAAAAGAAGGTTCATCTCTACCTTCCTTACAACAAGACAACATTTCAGAAGGTCAAGGTGTCTTTGAACTACCTTTAGTAAAATATCAGAAATCATTAGTTGCTGTATCGATACTTGAAAATACAGAAGCACTTCTTGTTAAAAGTATTCAAACCATTGTAGCAGAAACAAAAAATGAAACGATAGCTAGTATTAGAGATAGTGGTACAAGAAGTGTCGAAAGAAACTTTAGGAATGGTGCGATACACTATTTTGATCTAAACTTAAATGAAACTGGTGAAGTTCTATTAATGTTTAGTATAAATGGCATCGTAGAACGCATATTTTCTAGCTCAATTATTTCATTTGGGCCTTTAACTGGAATAGGTTATTCATACAATGGCAATTGGCATTTAGCTGAGATGGTCAGATATGAAACATCAATTTCAATTATAACGGCGTTATCAACGCATGAAGTAACAGAGTTATGGATTATAAAATAGGAGGATATTATGGCAGTCATACAAATTAAAAGAAGAACAACCGGTGGTGCTGGACCACTAATCGGAACTGTTGGAAAGATTTATCAAGCAGAACCACAAATTGATTTTAATGAAGAAAGGCTCTTTGTCGCAAAATCAACAAAGACAGCATCTGCAGGCACACCAATTACACTTTCTGATTATGTTAAATTTATTAGTGCACCTGAAATTCAATCACTGATTACTGATGCAATATTAGGACAAGGATTAGGCACTGCAGCTTCAAAAAACGTAGGAACAGGTAGCGGGAATGTACCAATCTTGGATGCAAATGGTAAACTTGTGGATTCAATTATTCCAAAAATAGCGATTACCAATACACATGTTGTAGCAAGTCAAGCTGCAATGTTAGCCTTATCGCAAGCTCAAGAAGGGGATGTTGCAGTCAGAACTGATGTTAAGAAAACATACATTCTAAAAACAACACCAGCGGCCACTTTAGCAAACTGGCAAGTTTTAGAAACGCCAACAGATGCAGTAACTAGTGTTAACGGATTAACTGGTGCAGTAACGATTTCACTTGCAGGTCTTGGAGGACTAGCGAGCACTACATATAATACCCATGTCGCAAGTAATCTACATCTTACACAGACACAAAGAGATATTATAAGTGCTGCGTATCGTATTGAAAATCCTGAAAGTTGGGGTCACGCAATGGTCGATGCTACAGATTTTGCAAGTGAAGCAATTAGCTATAGTATTCTTTGCCACGAGGAAATTAATACAGCTGCTGGAGTTCCTGTGAAAACACTTAGTTGGGGTGTTAACAAAAATATGGTATTGACGCCAACTAGTGTGATTGATGGTGGTTTCTTCTAATGTCTGTTATCAAGATACGCAGAGGTAGTTCCATTCCCACAACAGCAAATACTCAAAGCTATGAGCTTAGCTATAACAAGAGCAGTAATCAACTGTATGTCCATGATGGAACCTCAATTGTAAGAGTTGCGGGTAAAGCATGGAGAAGGATGACAAGCAGACAAGCAAATGTCTCTTTGATGTCCTCAACCTATCTTGATGATGCTAAGTCAATATTGATTGTACTTGAAAAGGATTTTGGTATTCCATTCAAGATAGGGCAGATCATTATACCAAACAAAATTATTGTTGGAAACACCTCTAACACTGAAGTTAACAATCCTAACGATTATTTGTATGGGAATGGTTATTATTCCTTGATTTGGGCCAATCCGGATAGTATGCAGATAGAACAAGGCATTATATATATTCGAATAATAAATGGTAATTTTCAAGTAGAATCATATACAACAGGTGTTTTAATCACAATATATATAGATACGAATCATTAAGGGATGTGAAAATATGGCATTAAAACATGAAATACAAACACTATCTGGAATCCATGTGAATTATCACAGGATTATATCTGCAAACATTAATTGGCTCACAAAAAGAGTCAATTTTTCCGTTGCTTCATACTTGTCAGAATATATGAGAAGAAATGATAAAGACCCTGTTGAGACGATGGACATTAACATTGAACTAGAAATTCATGAAAATCTAAATGAGGCATCTTTGTTAAAGATACTTTATGACTGGTTAAAAGTAAATGTAATCGGATTTGAAAATGCAGAAGATTGTTAGGTGAATAAATGAGCTGGAATAATGTATTAGATATATTTAAAATGCAAAATTTGATCTATTGGATTGTAACCATGGTGGTTGTCGTAATGACAACAATCAAACAGTTCAATAAGCAAGATAAGAAAAGTCAGTCAAGTAATGAAGAAATATTGAGCAATCTGCAAAAGATAGATAAACAGAGTGTCAAGATGCTAAATCTATTAGAAAGGCACTCTCAAGATATTAAAACATTAAAAAAGGACGTCAACGTCCTAGAACACCGTGTATGTAGATTAGAAGATTCACAGGTGAATATTTATAAACGAATCGGAGGAAAAGAAAATGACAACACTTGATTTAGTATTGGTATTAATTATCATTTTTTTAGTAATTTTGTATTTAACTTCAAAATTCAAAGAAGGAACAAGTTTACAGGCTGTGATCAAAGAAGTAAAAGATGATCTTAAACAATCGACAGAAGTTGTGACAGAATTAGTATCTAAAGCAAAAGATATCATCTTTGATGAGACTGTTCAAAAGACAATTAAAGAGTTTATTATGATTATAGAAGAAAAAAACCAAATCGCAATAGCTAAAGGTGAAATATTTCTTGCTGGAGATGAAAAGAAACACGCAGTGATTCAGCGCTTAAGTGAATGGGTATCTAACCTTACAGGATCAACAGAACGTGCAATTGGATTTGTCGAAGATAACCAATCTAAGATAGAATCAATCATTGATGATTACATCTCATTCAGCAATAAAATGCATGGAAAATCAACGCTCTCGCAAGCTGAAAAGATTATCGCAGATAAACTTAAGAATCAATCCTAAAATGGTTGCTATAAGCCTTTTATAACGGTAATATGTGACATAACAAAATAAGGAGGAATTAGGTATGTTAAACCAGGTAATACTTGTAGGAAGAGTAGAAAAGTTAGATAAAGCAGCAGGGATTTTATCAATCAAGATTAAAAGAACAGATGATAAAGAATCAGATTTGATTCTAGTTAGTTTAAATGAAGGATTAGTAGAAAACATTGTAGACTACATCACTGAAGGTTCAACAATAGGCATTAAAGCGTCACTTAAGATTGATAATAATATCTTAAGAATAGTAGCTGAAAAGCTAACATTCATTAACACAAAACAAGAATAGAATACAAGATACACTACGAAAGCCATAGCGGTTAATTCTGCTATGGCCTTTTTCTATTTTCTTAATAAATGAAATGTGATATAATTTATTTATAAATACACGATTTTATGGGGGTTATCATGGATAATTATGAAGTTGCGATTAATGGTGTTGCATTAGCTGCACGGATACTTAACATAGAGACTCCAGACGTGCGGTTTTTTAATGACGAAAATTATACAAAAATAGGAATAAATTCTGTGTTTTTAAAGAATAAGTGGATCATTGGCTTTAATGAATCATGGATTGAATCAGCAAACTTTCTAGAAATTCAAGTCACTTGCTTCCATGAAGCTAGACATGCATTTCAATATCTGGTTATCAAAGGTGAATATAAAGGAAACGAAAAGATAGAACAGAAAACAATAGAAACCTGGAAGCAAGATATGGAAAACTATGAGAAACCTTCAGGAGTTCTTGAAAACGATGAAGATTATCTTACACAAGAAATTGAGATAGACGCGATTGCTTTTGCTCACAAGCATATGAAAGAGTTATACGGTGTGAAAACGGTTATTCCGGATATTATAAAAAACAGGATCAAATCTACATAACATGATTGATTTAAGTGGGTTTGAATTGTATAATAATGATAAATATGCAGCAAGCAAAGATTAATGAGAATTGGACTTAGAAACATCTAAATCTCATTAGCTGTACCATGACTGGTGAGCAACTATTAGATTATTCTGTTTTTGAAGAATTAATAAACCAAGCTGAACAAAGCAAATATGATTATACATCGATCATTTTAGGGATTCCTATAGGATGGTATGAGGTTAGATTTTCTAACAATGGTGTTTTAAATTTAGGGCTACGATTTAGATTGATTGAAAATCAACAAATTGAAGTCGAAATATACCCAATTGAGAATAATAAAGCAGTTGCAAAATTTAGAACTCAAATAGCATCTAATCAAGAAATCACAAACTTTATGGATTTTATACAAAACAGTGGAATTGTGCACCATATACCAGAAATATAGTAACTCGGTGATAACTTATCTAAAAATAAAAAGTATTAGAATCTATTGCTTGAATGCAAACGTCAAATGATGAACACATTTACATAAAGAAAAGAACCTAGGCATCAAGATACGAATTCCATGTATATGATTTCATCGACTCTACTACCATTTTTTATAAAAATAAGATATAATAACTTTATATTAATAATCTATCGAAAGTCGGTGTTGTATTGAAATTAAATGACAAAAGAAGTAAAGAAAAATTAGAAACTGAATTAGCGTTTTACAAAAAAATATCTATCATTTCTGCACTGTATGCAAGTGCCACAAAGGATAGCTTCCATGATATCATTAATGAGTCGCTCAAAATATTGGGTGATTTTGTCCATGCTGATAGAACATATATCTTTAAGTATGATTTTAAGGCAAACATTTGCGACAATACTTTCGAATATTGTTCTGTGGGGGTATCACAAGAAATCGATAATCTGCAAGGGATAGATATCAACTTGATTCCTGAATGGGTCGAGGCACATCGCAACAATCAGCCATTATACATTACAGAAGTTTCTAAACTAGACCCAAATGATAACGTTAGAATCATCTTAGAGCCACAAGGCGTTAAGAGCTTAATCGTCATTCCTCTAATTAAAAATAAGGAATTATATGGTTTTTTAGGGTTTGACTCGGTTAAAGAAAAAAGAGTTTATACTGAAGTTGAACAAGAAGTGTTAAGAGAGTTTTCTAACGTGCTTATCAATGCATTAAAGAGACACGACATTGAAGAAAAACATGAAAAAGAAAAAATCAAATTAGAATTTCTTCTAGAGTCTGCAAACATAGGCGCATGGGAATGGGACTTACATACAAACGACATTATGTTTAATGAAGAATGGGCCAAAATGTTTGGTTACAAATTAACTGAATTCATAAATCCAACGATTGAAACTTGGGAAAGCATGGCTAATGAAGATGATTTAAAAAAAACGTACGAAAAAATCGGGAAAGTATTAGCTGGCACTGAGGATTTATATGAAGCGGAAGTTAGAATGAAGCACAAAGATGGTCATTGTGTTTGGATTAGAGATATCGGGAAGGTTATATCATGGGAAAACGGTAAGCCTAGAACAATGTTAGGCGTACACATTGATATTAGTGAATTAAAGCAAAAAGAATTAGATTTAAAAGTGATTACTCAAGCGTTTTATTATTCACCACTGACTGTTGCAATCACAGACATTGAAGGTGTTATAGAGTACGTTAATCCAAAGTTCAAAGACACAACAGGCTATGAAGGCGATGAATTAATCGGACAAAATTTTAAGATGTTGAGTTCTGGACACCACGATAATGGATTTTATAAGCACCTTTGGCAGAAAATTAAAAGTGGTAAATCTTGGCATGGTCAAATTTATAACAAGAAAAAAGATGGCACATTTTTCTGGGAAGATACATCAATCTTTCCCGAGTTTGATGAGGGAGAAATCACTCACTTTGTTGCGATTAAATTTGATATTACTGAGAAAAAAGAGGCGGATGAATACTTAGTAAACAGGCGTAAAGAGTTGGAACTAGAAGTAAATGAAAAAATATCTGAAATCCTCGATGCTCAAAAAGCATCTATCATTGCACTAGCTAAACTAACTGAGTCTAGAGATTATGATACAGGTAAACACGTAGAGCGAGTTCAATTTTTATCAAAAGCGCTTGCGACAAAACTTAAAGATGACAAAAAATTTAAAGAAATTATTGACAAAGACTTTATAGAAGATATCTTTTTTGCATCAGCATTGCATGACTTAGGTAAAATCAAGATTGCAGATAACATCTTATTGAAACCTGGGAAATTAACAGACGAAGAGTTTAATGAAATGAAAAATCACGTAACCTATGGGGTAGATGTTCTACAAGAGATGGTTAGAAATTATCCGAAGAGTTCTATTTTTATCATGGGTATCAAGATTGCTAGATATCATCATGAGAAATACGATGGTTCAGGTTATTCTGAAAATTTGAAAGGCGATGAGATACCAATTGCAGCTAGAATTATGGCTGTTGTTGATGTCTACGACGCACTAAGATCGAAAAGAACATATAAAGACTCATTTAAACATCAAAAAGCTTGCGAAATGATTGCTGAGCTTAAAGGTAGTCACTTTGATCCAGATGTTGTCGATTCATTTATGCTGATAAACGAACAATTTGAAGCAATTTGGGATTCATTAGTTTAAAAACATCCAGTCGGATGTTTTTTATTTTTAATAGGAAATTGTATTTATAAAATATTGAGAAGAATAAAACCTACATGAATAAGCAAAAAAAATGAAAATATAAAAGATTGTTTTATCCCTTTAAGACGATTATAAACATCTAAAGGTACAACCATAGGTTGATTACACTTGATACAATAAGATTCGGGATATTCACTCTCAAATTCATCCCAACATTCACTCATAAACTCATAGTCAACTTCTTCTTGAAAACCACAATTTAAACATTTAAGAATAATGGTTTCATCAAAAATATCTTTTTTGACAAAATCATCCACAGCCACTTGTTCAAAACCTTCACAATATTCATTAAACTCAATAGCTCTTTCTCTTTTTTCTTCAATGGAAAGACACCGTTTAATCGTATTAAAATGTTTGGGTGGATTGGTATGGAAATGGAACAGAGGGGTGTGGTGGCATATGCATAGAAAACAGAATGCAAAGTCGTGTTAAGCAGTCCGTCTACTCCACACAATTGAATTATATGAACAAAATTTACAAAAATATGTTGCTTAGCAATTATTAAGCACACAAAAGTCTCGTGTGTGTAAACATAAATAGGCCTAAAAATATGTTACTTCGGGAAAGTCGAGGCATTTTTCCATAGCACTTCGTACAACTCGACGCAAGTAGTTTGAGAGAACATAAATAACGTAAAAACACATGAAATATGTTTCTTCGCGACAATTAAGCAATAAAAAGTCTCGCTTGGGGGAACATAAATAGGCTAAAAAATATGTTACTTCGGTGAAATCAAGGCATTTTTCATAGCACTTGGGAACAGACGACGCAGTTTGTGTGAGAAAACATATCTAGTAAAATAACAAAATAAGGAACTCAAAATTGTGAGTTCCTTATTTTCTGTTAACGGCGGTGATAAAATGTAGAAAAATGGCTAAATGAAATGCCGTAAATTCTAAATTCCATTTCGATAAAATTATTGTCAAGAGCAAATCTTAATTTTATGCTGATTGTGCTAAGAGTTGTAAGCTTCTAGTACAAAAACAGTAAACTTGGTATAACTCCAGAGTGAAACACGCTATATTTTTAGTGAAAAACATGATAAACTTAGTAATGACAAGACATTTTAGTAGGTTAACTAAGAATATGGTACATAAATATGGATAAATCAGTAAAATCAAAAAGAATTCGAAAATTACTCATTTGGACCTTTTTTATCGTTATTAATATTATCGTTCTTTTTGTCATGGGTAAAAAGGATTTTCAGGGGAACCCACAAATTAAATTTAATGAAATGTTACAAATATGGATGACAAACATTCCTTATTTAATTATAGCCCTTCTTTTACCTATCGTAGCTTTACTTGCAGAAGGATTAAAATATTATTTTTTAATCTTATTTAGTACAAAAGAAAAACGCTTATTTGTTTCACTAAAAACGGCAGTTTTAGGTAAATATTTTGATAATCTAACACCACTTGGAAGTGGCGGACAAGCTTTTCAAATCTATTATCTCTATAAAAAGGATGTACCAAGCGGTATTGCAGGATCTTTACCTATTGCAGGATTTTCCATGATGCAATTAGCCTTCTTCTTATTAAGCATTGTTGTATTTATAACTAATGGAGTTATGATTGACTCCAACGCATTTAAGATAGCCGCATATATTGGAAGTGTATTTGTTATTTTTGTACCCTTAGTATTTTTAATCTATTTACTGATACCCCAATTAAGTGAGAAAATTATTCAATTTGCATTGAAGATTTTGCATAAAATAAAGCTTATTAAAAATCCTAAGAAAAGATTAAAAAAAATACATAAATTTGAAGCTGATTTTAAAAATAGTATGTCAATGTTGTCTTCATCACCTATCTTGATTATCATAACTTTTTTACTTTCTTTAATTTACCAATTAGCACTATGTTCTATTCCATATTTCGTTGTTCTAGCAAGTGGTGGAAGCGCAACCTGGTTTGATGTTTTAACATTGACTGTATTCACATATGCAGCAATAGCATTTATTCCAACACCTGGTAATTCAGGAGCGGCCGAATTTTCATTTGCATTAATCTTTACCATGTTACAAGGTGGTGTGATTTACTGGGCAATGATGTTCTGGAGAGTCAGTAGTTATTACTTTGTGATTTTGATTGGATTAATATTTTTACTTATCCAACCAGAAAATATTGATTTGAAAAAAGATGAGAATGAGGAATTAGAAGGCGATATTCAAGGCAAGTGAGCAAACTTTTACAATTAATTATAATAGTTATATCCAAAGCGGAATAAGTATGAAAGAATATTAAGAAAATCTTAAGATAGTACTCTTCAATAATATACTATGATATAGTAAGTGTATATTACAATATGACTGAGGAAGCGTATGTATATTATGGAGTTTCAGATAACTTCAGAAGTGATCAGCGATTTAGTGCAAAACATTATTCTGTTATTTGCATTAGTTTTTATCTATGCTTCGACAAATATTAGCCCGGATTCTTCAAAAATAAGATCAAAGATCTTTCTTGGAGCAATTATTGGTGGATTTTCTATTTTATTAATGCTAAATCCGTGGGAAATTCATAGTGGTTTAATTTTTGATACGCGTTCTGTTCTATTAGGTGTATCAGGCGTGTTCTTTGGATTCATCCCAACTTTTATTGCCGCAATGGTTGCGTCTATTTACCGTTTGTCACTCGGTGGAGATGGAATTTATGCTGGTTTAACAACCATTATGTTTAGCTCGTTGTTAGGGATTTTCTGGTATAAAATTCGTGTTATTCTTCCTAAGGTGCCTTCATTTGTAGAATATTATATTTTTGGGGTAATTATACATGTTGTAACATTGCTTTGTTTTTTACTCATTCCTTGGCCATTAGCATTTGAAGTTATTAAAAGCACTTTAATCCCTTATCTGGTCATATTTCCTGTAGTAACAATGATTTTATCATTATCATTAGAAAACCAAAAAATCAGGATTCATTCAATTCATTTAATAAATAAACAAAAACTTCTATTACAATCAAGTTTGGATTCTACATCTGATATAGAAATATTTGCATTAGATACAAATTATAATTATCTCGCTTTCAATCAATTCCATAAATCTAATATGAAATCGTTTCATCAAGTCGATATAAAAATTGGATCAAACTTTATTAATCAGATTACAATTAAAGAAATGAAAAATAGACTTATAAAGCAGATTGACTTTGCTTTACTAGGAACTTCATATCGACGAATAACCAAAATTGAGACAAGTTACGAAAAATATTTGGAGGAAATCATTACTCCTATCATCAATGATAAAAACGAAGTTACTGGTGTTACTATTTTCTCGGAAGATGTAACAAAACAGTCATTGCATGAGCAAAACATCTTGTTTTTAAGTTATAATGACCCTCTGACAAATGCCTACAATAGAAGATTTTATATGGAAAAATTGCAGGAACTTGATCACAAGTTATACTATCCATTTTCTGTTATTCTCGCTGATATCAACGGATTAAAAATTGTTAATGATGCGTTTGGACATGATGTAGGTGATTTGCTTCTCAAAAAGGTATATGAACAATTAAATAAAACCTTTTCTGAAAAAGGAAGTGTTTCTAGAATTGGGGGAGATGAGTTTACTATTTTACTACCTAAAACAACAAGATTAGAAGCACAGCAGCTCATTGAAAAAGCGAAACATAGTATGGAAAAACAAAAAGTAGCAGATATCAATGTTTCAGTTTCTTTTGGGTCTGCAACAAAAACAAGTACTGGAGATATCCAAAGTATTTTGAAGGATGCAGAAGATGACATGTACACGCATAAACTCTTTGAAATTACTTCACATAGACATGACACAATTAATACCATAGTAAATACTTTACATGAGAAGAACCCTAGAGAAGAACAACATTCAAAACGTGTCTCTGAAATTTGTATAGCTATTGGTAAAGCACTTAAAATGTCAAATGATGATCTTAATTTATTGAAAATGATAAGTAACTTGCATGATATAGGTAAAATTGCAATTGATGAATCTATTTTGAATAAACCCGGAAAACTCAATGAAAAGGAATGGAATATTATTAAGAAGCACCCAGAAATTGGATTTAGAATATTATCTGCATCAGCGGAATACGCAAAAATAGCTCAAGACATACTCTCTCATCACGAAAGATATGATGGCAATGGATATCCTAGAGGACTTAAAGGAGATAAAATCCCTATTAGAGCAAGAATCATCACTATTGCAGATTCATATGATGCAATGATATCAGAAAGACCATATAGAAAACCACTTTCTCATAAAGAAGCTATTGAAGAAATCAGGGTTAATGCTGGTACACAATTTGATCCTAAAATTGCACAAATATTTATAAAACTATATGAATGACAATAAAATGCTAGCAGATTCTACTAGCGTTTTATTTTTAATCGTATGAAGGAATAAGAAGATATTTTAAAAAAACAGTGAGATTATGATGATTGATCAATAATATGCTAATGAATTAACTATTTGTCCATGTGATAATAGGTTGAAAGAGTATACAGTATAGAAATGAGCACCTAAATCATGTATAATAGAATAAGGTAATAGTAGGAGGCACATATGAAAAGAAAAACCAAAATAGTTTGTACTGTAGGTCCATCCATAGACACCCCAGAAATGATAGATAAGATGATAGATGCTGGAATGAATGTTGCCAGATTAAATTTTTCTCATGCTGATCATAACGAACATGGTAGAAGAATTGATATGATTCGTAAAGTGGCAAAAGATAAAAATCGTTATATTGGCGTCATGGCTGATACAAAAGGTCCTGAAATAAGAACGGGTCAATTTGAAAATGGGATTGCAACCTATAAAAAGAACGATAAGGTTGAAGTTTGGAAAGAACCTGTATTAGGAACAAAAGAACGATTCCACATTGATTGTCCTGAGCTTTATGATGACATCCAAGTTGGAGATTATTTATTAATTGATGATGGCAAAATAAAACTTACTGTTTTAGAGGTAATGAAGGATAAACTACTTTGTGTAGTTAATAACTCAGGTAGTATCAAGACTAAAAAAGGTGTTAACGTACCTAATGTTAAATTATCCATGCCTTTTGTTTCACAAAAAGATCATGATGATATTGTTTTTTCTGCTGGTAAGAATGTAGATATGATTGCATTATCATTTGTAAGAAGAAAAGAAGATGTCGTCGAAGTTAGAGAAATACTAAAAAAAGCTGGAAAACCCAAAATTGAATTAATTGCTAAGATTGAAAATCAAGAAGGTGTTGATAACTTAGTCTCGATTCTTGAGGTCAGTGATGGTGTCATGGTGGCACGAGGAGATTTAGGTGTTGAAGTTTCGACTGAACTTGTTCCTTTGTACCAAAAAAAGATTATTCGTACTGCAAATGCAATGGGAAAACCTGTAATAACAGCAACACATATGTTAGAATCTATGGTTTATTCACCTCGACCTACAAGAGCTGAAGCTTCCGATGTTGCAAATGCAATATTAGATGGATCAGATGCAATTATGCTTTCTGGTGAATCAGCTGCTGGAGAATATCCAATTGAAGCAGTATTAACAATGGATACGATATCTAAGGCTATCGAAGATAGTATTCCTTATAAAGAAAGATTGCAACAAGCAATCACAACAAGTCAACAAACAGTTAATGATGCAATTGGTATTGCAGTTAGCCAAACAGCAATGGCTTTACCAAAAGCAGAGGTTATTATTGCCTTTACTGAAACTGGTGGGACTGCAAAACGTATATGCAAATTTAGACCATCTGTTCCAATTATCGCAGTAACGGATAGTATTGAAACATGTCAAAGATTATCCTATTATTGGGGTGTATTTGCAACCATTAAAACAATTGTAACTGATTACTCTGTTTATGATGAAATTGCAATTGATGTAGCAAGAGATTTTGGTTTCGAATCAGGAACAACAATAATTATTACATCTGGTTGGGGAATGAAACATGGCTCAACTAACACATTGAGAATTATTGATATACCCTAGATATTAAGTCTCACTTTTGAGTGAGGCTTTTTTTGTGGAGGAAAGAATGAAAAGAAAAAAACTGTTATTTGTGAATTCATGTCTGTTATCATTATATTTTTTTGTATCACTACCATATTATTTGATTGAAGCAAATAAGCTAGAAGGTTTTGTAATTGCCGGAGCACTGTATATGATTTTTGTTGTTGTGCATGAAATCTTTATCTTAATCTCTTTGGTTACGCATTGGTTTGGATACTTCAATAATTCTAGAGGTTGGATCCTTTTTTCAAACTGGCTCTTATTTCTTGCTGGATTTCAATTTTTCGTATCCTTAATTGTTCTTTTCCCTTTGTTTATTCTTAATTTTATTGCTATGGGAAGAAGACAAAAACTAGAGATGAATATATCTTAAAAAATCAATATATAATATTGATATACTCCTAATTTTCATGATATAATAATTCGGTTGAGGTATTTTATGAAAATGAAGAGTTTAATAGGTGATAAAGCATTTTATAGAAGATTGTTTATAGTTGCTGCACCTCTTGTTTTGCAACAATTGATTACTATATCTGTTCAATTGGTTGATAATGTTATGGTTGGTAGGCTTGGGGAATCTGCCATAGGATCTGTATCAATCGTCAATCAATTGTATTTTGTTGTCATATTAATTACATTCGGTGCTATGGGAGGAGCTGGTGTTTTTTCTGCACAATATTTTGGATCAAAGGATTATTCGAGACTCAAGCAAACCTTTCGATTCAAAGTCTTAGTTGGAATGATCATTGCTACGCTCTCATTTATTATTTTTTCTTTCTTTGGAGAATCACTATTACGTTTATTTACGAGTAATCCACAAACAATTTCATGGGGAATGGATTATTTAACAATAGCAAAATGGAGCGCATTTCCTTGGATTTTATCTGTTGCTGTTTCTAGTACATTTAGAGAAATTGGCATTACTAAGCCATTGTTGAAAATATCAATTGCTGCAATACTGACAAATACATTACTTAATTTCATTCTAATTTTTGGGCTTTTTGGATTTCCTGCATTAGGTGTTATTGGTGCTGGTCTTGCTACCTTGATGTCTCGAATTGTTGAGTTAAGCTTAACTTTAGTTTTACTAGCAAAAAAAGGACAAATCTTTTCATCAAGAATATTTCAACTAATCCATATCGAAAAAAAATTATTAATTGCAATTATTATTATGGCATTGCCTCTTACCTTAAATGAAGCTTTATGGTCATCAGGTCAAACTGCTTTCTTGCATGCATATTCTACACGTGGAGACGAAGCACTTGCAGCCATGAATATAACGGGTGCAATTAGTCAGTTAGTTTTTGTAACCTTTGGGGGTATAGCAACTGCTGTCGCCGTAATGGTAGGAAATACTTTAGGGCAAAACGAGTTACAACAAGCGAAAGATAATGCGAAGAAGTTAATTGCTTTTTCCGTCATTTTTGCTGTTGCTGCAGGAATTATTCTTTTTATCCTCAGTTTCTTTATTTTAAATATTTATGATGTTTCTGAGGCAACTAAAAGAACGGCTGCTTTTAATATTCGAGTAAATGCTATTTTCATCCCTGTTTATTCATTTAATGTGGCACTTTATTTTACATTAAGATCTGGTGGAGACACAAAATCAACAATGATGATAGATTCTGGATATATGTGGGTAGTACCTGTTCCAGTTTCACTTGCACTCGCATATTTCACGAAGTTACCAGTTATATATATGTTTTTGATTGTGCAGATGCTTGATATCCCTAAAATGCTATTTGGATTATCACGTTATCGAAAAGGACACTGGATAAAAAATATAGCAAAAGATACAAATTTAGAAGTAGATTAGAAATACTTTCTTCGTTTAAGAGAAAAAAATGTATAATTAGGAGTGTATGCGACTTCATGAAGGTGAACCTATGTCAGAAAAAAAGACACAACGTTTAAAAGAAAAAAAACAATACGATTTTGAAAACAATTTCAATCCAACGAATGTCACGGCTAAAATCGTTCTTTTATATTTGGTTTTAGGTTTTATTTGGATTATTGTCTCTGATTATGCAGTTGATATCATCTTCCAAGATTCTGAAAATGATCGATTAATACAAAGTATTAAAGGTGTTTTCTATATTGTGATGACCGCAATTGTCTTTTACGTTGTTATTAGAAGAAGCATTCAAATATATGCAATGACTATTATCGATTTGAAGCATGCATATAGTGAATTAGATTTAAGTCACCAAATAGCATTGGAACTTGATGAAAAATTATTCAAATTAGCTTATTATGATAGTTTAACAGGGTTACCTAATCGAGTTTTGCTAGAAAACACAATCAATCAATATGTTAAAGAACATCCAGAAGATGGATTGATAGGATTTATTTACCTTGATATTGATGAGTTCAGTAATATTAATGAAGTTAAGGGACACTCTGTTGGCGATGAACTATTATTAGCCATCTCAAATTATTTAAAAAAAGAAGTATCCGAACCCAATATGCTAGCTCGACTCAGTGGAGATGAATTTGTACTTGCTCTATTTGGAATCGAAAAACTCGACCAATTCATACCACAAGTTGAACACTATATACAAAGTATAAGAAGAACCTATTTATTAGATGAAGATGAATTTTTTGTAACCTTCAGTGTTGGAGTTGCATTATATCCTGATAATGGTAAAGATTATATTACACTTTTAAGACATGCTGATGCTGCACAATCAATCGCAAAAGCTAAAGGAAAAGATCAAATCGTCATCTTTGATGATGAAATGGTAACAATAATTCAACAACAGACGGAATTACTCAATCAATTGCGACATGCGATTGAAAATAAAGAGTTTTCCCTTCATTATCAACCCATGATTAATCTTCACGATGATCAACCTGTTGGTGTTGAAGCATTAATTCGTTGGCAGCACCCAGTAAAAGGATTTATACCTCCATTAGAATTTATATCATTATCAGAAAAAAATGGCTTCATTAAAGAGATTTCACAATGGGTATTCAAAGAAGCAGCATCTCATTATGAAGCATGGAATATTGAGGGTAAACAATTTAGAATTTCAATCAATATATCTCCAGTAATGCTCATGAGTGAATCATTTATACCATATATGAATGAATGGATTAAGACTTATTATTTGGATAGTTCAAACATCATTCTTGAAATTACTGAGACGGCTATTATTGAAGATATTCAAAAGAGTATTCATGTTCTAAAGCAACTTAAGAAATTAGGATTTGTTATTGCTTTAGATGACTTTGGTACAGGATATTCATCACTGACATACCTACAAAAACTACCAATTGATATTATTAAGATTGATCGAAGTTTCATTAGTAATATTAAACCTAATACAGAAGAGTTTCACGTCTTAAGATACATGATTGAACTTGCACACCATTTAAATTTAGCAGTAGTTGCTGAAGGAATAGAAACGATTGAGCAGGCAAATATGGTTAAAAAATATGAAGTTGATTTTGCACAAGGATATTTCTTTTGTCGACCTATGCCACAAACAAGAGTTCTCGAATACTTTAAAGAAATTAGTCCCAAGTAAATTAACATATAAATCACAAGCCTATCCATCTGCGGATAGGCTTTTTTTATCGTTAAGAAAGTTAGAATTTACTTGTCTAATATGTTATAATATGTCTAGAAAAGGAGAATGATACTATGCCATCTCAAAAATTAATTAATAAGCTAGCAAGTCTTGCAGTAAATGTAGGTGTTAATGTTCAAAAAGATCAAGTAGTGGTTGTCAGAGCAACTACAGAAGTTAAAGAAATCGTTAGAGAAGTTGTTAAAGAAGCTTATTTGGCCGGTGCTAGAGATGTTTTTGTGCAATGGAGCGATGATTATGTTTCTCACAGTGGGTTAATATATCAAAGTTTGGATGAATTAATTAAAGTTCCCCATTGGTTAATAGAACAATATCAAGAATTGGTTGACCAAGGAGCATGTTTCATTTCTATTTCTTCACCTGTTCCTGGACTGAACAAAGATGTTGATCCCAATAAAGCTCAACAATCGGGTATAGCTAGACAAAAAGCAGTTAATTTTTTTAGAGAACACTTAATGAGCAATAAATCACAATGGACAATTATTGCTGCACCAAATCCAGTTTGGGCGAAACAAGTCTTCCCTAAACTGAATGATCTCGATGCTGTTGAAGCTTTATGGCTAGCAATCTTGAATGCATCTCGTGTTACCGAAGACAATGATCCAATTGAAGAATGGAATTTGCATAACAAAATACTACTTGCTCATAATCGAATTTTAATTAATTATAATTTTAAAAAGTTGCATTTTAAAAATAAATTAGGTACAGATTTGACAGTTGAACTCGTTAAAAATCATGTTTGGGCTGGTGGTGGAGAAAATTCTGGCTCAGGTATCTATTTCAATCCCAACATTCCAACGGAAGAAACATTTACTATGCCATATAAATGGGGAACACAAGGCAAAGTATTTGCTACAAAACCTTTAAACTACCAAGGAAAATTAATAAAAGATTTTTGGTTAGAATTTAAGGACGGCAAAGTCATTGATTTCGATGCGAAACATGAAAAAGAAGCACTTGCAAATATTCTTGATACCGATCAAGGAAGTAGATATATTGGCGAAATAGCGCTTATCTCACAAGATTCACCAATCTCTAATACAAATATTTTATTTTTGAATACATTATTTGATGAGAATGCTTCATGTCATATGGCTCTAGGTAGAGCCTATCCAATGAACGTGAGAAACGGTGTAAATTTATCAGCAAAAGAACTTGAAGAAGTTGGATATAATAGTTCTATAGTTCATACGGACTTTATGTTTGGAAGTAATGATATGGAAATCGTAGGAGTCACACAAGAGGATATAGAAGTGAGGGTTTTTGAAAAGGGTAATTTCATTATTTAAGTTTAACGCCATTCGAATGGCGTTTTTCTTTCATGGACAATTTTATGATTTCAATCTATAATAGATATAAACGATGAAAGATGGTGATTCTATGAATCAAATTAAGCTAGATGAATTTTTGAATTATAAATTTATTTCAGGATTAATTGAAAATCCTAGTAAAACACTGATGGCTTTTACAGTTGCAAAAGCTAATCAAAAGAAAAACGACTATTTCTATGAATTATATGTTAGTGATGGCGTTAAACATCAAAGAGTAGCATCATTGAAAAATAAAGGAAACTTTGTCTGGGAATCAGATCAGACACTACTTTTTCCTTTAGCCAAGAATAAAAAGGAAGAAAAAAAGCAAAAAGAAAAATATTCTATTTATTATAGATATTCTATACCAAATAAAAATATTGAAAAAGCGTATGAATTTAATTTTTCTGCGTCAATCATTCAAGTACTAAAAGATCAAAAATTGTTATTATCTGCGGATCTTTCAAGAGAGCAACATCATCTTTATTTAGATTCTGAAGAACAAAGAAAATTATTTTTAGAATCTGAAAAGAAGAAAGAGCTTTATGAGGACATTAACGAGATACCATTTTATTTTAATGGCGCTGGATTCATCGCAAATGTGAGAACACAATTATTTATTTATAATTGCATCAATGAAGAAATGATTAGTCTAGTCGATACAGATTTTAGTGTAGGAAACGTCAAAATTTCAGATGATTTAAATGAAATATATTATACTGGAGAACAAATGACAGGTATAAAATCATTAACAACTCATGTCTATTGTTACCGAATTGATCAAAATCAAACAGAAATTCTTTATCACGAAAATGATTACGCTATCGGAAAAATCTATTTACTAAAAAATCAACTCATAGTTGTTGCAACCGATATGAAAGAATATGGCCTCAACCAAAATGACAATTTATACATTCTTAAAAACAAGAAATTACACTTGCTCAATGAATTTAGACAAAGTGTTGAAAATTCATTAGGTACTGATTGTAGACTTGGATTAAATAAAAAAGATGTTATTATTGGAAATAAACTTTACTTTGTTGTTACAATTGACGATCATACTGAGCTTCACTCTATAGATTTGAATGGCATTACACAACCAGAATACATCTTCAATGGTAGTCTTGATGGAATAGTTTTGATTAATCAAAAAGTATTTGTCGTCGGATTATATAAGCAAAAATTACAGGAACTCTATGAACTAGATTTAGAACATCATGAACAACATAGTATTTCTCGTTTTAACCAAAAAGTTTTAAAAAATCTCTATGTAGCTAAACCAAAAGAGATCATTGTCAATTTTAAAACTCATCAAGTCAAAGGTTGGGTTTTATATCCTAAAGATTTTAATCCCAATCAAACTTATCCTGCGATTTTAGACATCCATGGCGGACCAAAAACCATTTATGGTAAAGTTTTCTATCATGAAATGCAGTACTGGGCTAATGAAGGCTATGTCGTTTTCTTTTCAAATCCAAGAGGAAGCGATGGAAAAGGTGATGAATTTTCTGATATTAGAGGCAAATACGGAACGATTGATTACGATGATTTAATGGCATTTACAGATAAAGTCATTAAAAAAGTACCTTCTATTGATAAACAGAAAATGTTTGTTACTGGCGGATCTTACGGTGGATTTATGACCAATTGGATTGTTGGGCAGACCAATAGATTTAAAGCAGCAGCAACCCAAAGAAGTATCTCAAATTGGCTTTCATTTCACGGGACATCTGATATTGGTTTCTATTTCTCAAAAGACCAAACATCTGGTCATCCCAATGAAGATACTGACAAACTATGGAATCAATCACCTATGAAGTATGCTTTGAATATAAAGACACCATTATTGTTCATTCATTCCGATCAGGATTATCGCTGTCCAATCGAACAGGCAATGCAGCTTTACACCATTATCAAAGAACAAGGTGTACCAACGAAATTGGTATGGTTTAAAGGTGAAACACATGAATTATCAAGAAGTGGTAAACCGGAAGCTAGAATCAAGCGTCTAAGTGAAATTACTGAGTGGTTCAAACAATATTAGAATTCTGAAATAAGAAAAAAACTCCCTTTTAATTGACGATAAATAGTTATCAGTCTACCAGGGAGTTTTTATTTAATTAAGTTAAATGATTATGAATTTGTGCAATCGCCATTCTGTGTTTTAGAGCTTCCTTGATTGCCTTTTCCGTTTTGTCCTTGTCCACCAGCACCATGATTACCTCGTTCTGAACCATTTCTAAATTGGTTTTTAAACATATTTGCTAAATCATATCCAGCACCAACAAGTCTATCTCTAGAAAATGCACTTAAATGATTTTCTGATGCACTTTGTAAATATTCAAATACAGCTTGGACATCACTTGGTAAATTACCTTGGGTAATAAATGTTTCATATAAAGCTATATTTGCTATTTCAGCTTCAACACCTGTTGATAATGCACTTGAAATTGAATCTGGTAAAATAACATATTGTACTGCATCATTAATTGGAACTTCAATACCATATGTTTCAAATAATGGTAGTAACATATCAATATGCATTTGTTCTGCTAAAATAATATTGGTGAAAGGTTTAACTTCTCCATATGCTTCAATAATTGCTGCATAGGTTGCTTGAGCAAGATATTCATCTTGTATTGCATATGTCAACATTTCATCTAGTGTATATACTCCATCAGTTGATAGAGCAGTAGCTGTAGCACCATAATCATCTACTTTTGCATAATCTGAAGATGCACTAACTCCAATTCCTATAAAGATAAAACTTGTAACGACTAAACCTAAGAATATAAAGAATATTGTTTTTTTGTTCATTTGAATGCCTCCTAATTTTGACTTCACTCAATATACAGTTAAATTGGTTTATTTATTGGTAAAATTTAATAAAATGGCGGAATTATGTAAATTATTTCACATTTTACCAATATAAATTCACATATGTTTGTATACTATATGAAATCGGTTATAATTTGTATAGAGGTAATATATGAGACTAAGTAGACTTAGACAAATCTTAATCACTACTAACATTATGATTATTTTATCCTTAGTTACTTTTGGATTTTTTGCTGCTTTACATCAGCAAGAAACCTCTTTTTTAATTGATCCTGTACAACAAACAAATGATTCAGAAGAATATTATAGAATTGCGGATCTAAATCAAACTGAATATAATATATTTTCCTCATATAATGAACTCGGATATCAAATATTAGGTGGTGGACCTGATCCTACTCCCACTTATCAATACGCACTCGATATGATGGATGTTCAAGAAGCATGGTTATTTACTGAAGGTAGTCCAGATGTTACGATTGCTGTTATTGATACTGGAATAGATGTTAATCATCCAGAATTTGTTGGAAGATTATCGGAAGAATCTTATAATGCAAGAACAGAGGAAATCGGATTGGAATATGTTATTGATGATGTAGGGCATGGAACAGGAGTTGCAGGTGTTATTGGTGCACTTAAAGCTGATGACTTTGGAATTAGTGGAATTGTTCAAAATTGCGAATTATTAATCATTAAAGCTAATGAAGAAGATGATCTTTCAACCACGGAAACAGATGAATCAGAATCATTTTTAGATGATTCAATCAATAGAGGTATTTATTATGCAGTTGATCACGGAGCAGATGTGATTAATATGAGTTTAGGTGGTTCTTTTGCTAATCCTGCAACTTTGGTTGCAGTTAATTATGCAAGAAATCACGGTGTTATTTTAGTTGCTGCAGCAGGAAATGAAGCATCTGACGAATTATTTTACCCAGCATCATTTGACGAAGTGATTTCGGTATCAGCAGTTGACAATTTTAGAATTTTCGATGCTGAATATTCAAGTTATGGACCAAAAATTGATGTTGCAGCTCCAGGAACTGATATTGTGACAACCTATATAGACCAAGGATATGTAAGAATGAACGGAACATCATTAGCTTCACCTCAAGTTGCGGGTATTGCAGGACTTTTAATTTCATATTATCCTAGTGAATCAAGTCAGGACATCATAGATAGAATCATATATAGTGCAGTTGATGAAGGTACTCTAGGTAGGGATGACTATTATGGATATGGTATTGTTAATGCAAATCTTGCAATGATGATGAATCTTGTTGCTGTAACATTTGAAACTTATGAGGGAACATTGATTGATCCAATTTATGTATATAGTGGACACACTATTAATGTTTTAAGTCCTTCCAAAGACGGATATACATTTGAAGGATGGTACAAAGATGAATTATTTACAGAAGTCTTTTCTATGGGTGTTGATCTAATCACCGAAGCTATGACTTTATATGCGAAATTTAGCCCTATCTTGTATTCGATTCATTTTATAACAGAAGGTAGTATTGTAGCAGATATTCAAGTGTCTTATGGAACAATCATAGATATACCAACAACATCATTAGCAGGTTATACATTTGAAGGATGGTATTGGGATGAAAGTTATCAGCATTTATATACAGCAGTACCAGTGAATTCAAACTTCACGCTTTATGCACGCTTTGCCCCCATTATGCATCAAGTTACTTTTTATGATCTAGATGAAGTGTTATCGATTTTACCTGTTCAAGAAGGTGAAACCTTTAATTTATATGAACCAGAGTACACTGAGCATCCATTTATTGGATGGTACACGGATATTGAACTAACTGAGTTATTTGAAATACATCCAATATTTGATGATATAAATCTTTATGCCAAATTTGATGATCAGGTTTACAAAATCATCTTTTATAAAAGTGATTTATTAACAATTGAAGAAGAGAGTTATGTACATACAGGAGATTCTGTGACTGCTCCAGACGGTCCAGTCAAGGCCTCCTCTCCTTCCTTTGATTATATATTTACTGGATGGAGCGAGTCTTATGATAACGTAATTGAAAACCTTTCGATATATCCTACATATGATAGTATATATAAACCTGAATCTATTTATTTGTTACCAGGAGTAGATACATTTGAAATGGGTGAACAATGGGTTGATGGAGGAACATCACTTATTGATCCATTATTAACAGTAAGCATCAGATCATCATTAGATATCAATCAAAATGGAAAATATTTCATTTTTTATGATATTTATGATTCGGAACAAGTAATTGATACACGTACCAGAATTATTAATGTGATTGATGCTAAACCAGAAGTTGTTATAACACTTAATCCAGATATCACAACCATTAATCAGGGAGATACATACGAAGATCAAGGCGCTACAACTAATATTGGAGAAGTTGTTTCAGATGGATTTGTAGATACCACCCTAGCTGGAGTTTATATCATAAATTATACTGTAAGTATAGAAGATGAAGTTTTTACAAAGAAAAAATATGTTTATGTTATTTCAGTTACACATGAGATCACAACATCAACCATATATTATCAAGATGATAAAAGAGGGTGGTTAAGATGAGAAAATTTCTTATTGTAAGTTTATTTATTTTAGTTTTATCTCTATCATCTTGTATGGAAACTTCTGCGAGTAATCTTAAATTAGAATTAAATCCCGGAGTAGACACCATTGAAATAGGTTCCGAATTTGTTGATGCGGGAGCAACTGCTAGTTATGGATATCGCAGTTTAACTCCTATTATTATCGAAAACAATGTAGATTCTAGCACCATTGGAGTATATCAAATTACTTATAAAATCAGTTATTTAGATTTTGAGAAATCAATTGTTAGAATGATAACCATTATTGATGAAACACCACCTGTTCTTACCCTAAATCCTGGAGTTGATACGATTGCTGTTGGTCAATCTTGGATTGATGCTGGAGTGCAAGTCGTAGATAACAGTAATGAGATTATTGAAGCTGAGATTACAAATTCAGTCGATACAAATACTAAAGGTGAATATATAGTTACATATTCTGCAACAGATTCTAGTGGAAATAATTCTGTAATCATAAGGTATGTTAATGTGATTGAATTACCATAAATAAAAATGAGAAATTCATAGATAATTAGAGTCTATGAATTTTTTTTGAAAAATATATATTAATAATATTTATTTAGTAAAATTATAATTGAAATAGTGACTTACTTAGAAAAACATGAAGTTTTTAAACATATTTACGTTATTTTTTATATATTTTGTAATATAATGAGAGTAAAGAATAGGAAAGGGGTTTTGCCCATGTTTTTTTCGAGAAAAAAGAAAGCTCTTAAATTAGCAGAACAACAAGAAAAAGCTCATAAATTAGCAAAACAACAAGAAATGGCTTATAAATTAGCAGAACAACAAGAAAAAGCTGAGTTAGCTAAAAGAGAAGCTGAAAAAGCTGCTATTGTAGAAAAAAAGGTTGAACCGATCAAACCAACACCTGTTGTAAAGAAGAAAGTTGTTTCAAAATCCAAAGTTGCTTCACCTAAACCAAAAGCTTCTAGTGTGAATCGGAAGGTTAAAAAACCAGATAAGGACCTTGATAAAGAAGATACTAAAAATGCTAAGTATCATGTTTCTCAAAACAAGAATCCTAGAAGTGATAGTTATCGAAAGTGGCGTATCAGAAAAGAAGGCTCCAATAAAACGATTAAATACTATGAGACACAAAGAGAAGCAATTGAATATGCAGATGATTTAGCAGAAACTGCAGGAACATCTGTTGTGATTCATAAAATGGATGGTTCGATTCGTAAACAGGATTATACAAAGAAAGCATAGAAGTTAGTTCGCTAACTTCTTTTTGCATCTTGGAGAACTTTTTTAGCAACTTAGATTGGATCTTATTGATTTATGGGCGTCTAATCGGTTATGATGAATACTATAAGGTTGGTGAAGATATGAAAATTGAAGTCAAAAGACACCAGGAATATGGTGAACCTAAAATTGTCATAGATTGTCAAGAAAATGATGCAACAATTGATCAAATCTTAGAAATGCTTCAAGAAACATCAGTTGATTTTACAGGCAAGAAAAATGATAGAAACTTCATTTTTAAAGCTAAAGAAGTATATTATATTGAAAGTATTGAAGATCAGTGCTTTCTATATACAAAAAACGATGTTTTTGATTGCAAATACCGGCTATATGAAACTGAAAATAAGCATTCTTCTTTTATAAGAGTTAATAAGAATATCGTATTAAATTATAAAAAAATTAAATTTTTTAAATCTAGTATTAATGGTAGATTAGATGCAACTTTGAATAATGGTGATCGTGTAGAAATATCACGCACCTATGTTCAACAGCTAAAAGCTTTATTGGGAGGAGAATCCAAATGAAAAGTTATTTAAAACTCTATGCATATACATATGCAATCGTAAGTATTATTGTCTTTATACTTGCATTAGCCATTTACAGATTTTATGCAGTTAATTTACCCATTAAAAATCTATTTTGGGGAAGTATATTTATTTCCTTATTATTTGCATTATCCCTTAAAGTTTTTAAAGAAACATGGGGAAATGGTGTTCTCAATATCATTGTTGGTTACTTGATTATTCTACCAATTACATTTATTATTAGAACCATGTATGGAACAGTTCTTTTTAGAGGAACATTTGCAATCTATATCCTAGGTTTAATTTATGCAGTAGTTTATTCACTAGTGATTTTATATGGTTCAGTTAAGAATAAGAAGATGGAAAGTAAGTTAAATGAATTATTAAAGGAACAAAAGGATTCAACAGAAGAATAAAAAGCACTCGAGAGTGCTTTTTCGTTTTCGTTTATTCAACTGGCTTCAAATTAATTTGAAGTCTTTTTTGTTTAATCTCTAATTGTTAATTACAAACAACCATTTCATAGAGGCAATCCAATGAGTCTATTTTCATCTTTTATACTTGCACGATGTCTTATGATGGCGTCACTGACCAATCTTAAAGCATGATCTTGTCCTATTATGCGATTTTTTAGCGTTTCCTCAATGTGTAAAAGCTTTTCTTTGTCCCCAGATATCATTTTAGAGATTGGGATTTGTGTCCACTTAGAAACGATTTCAGTGATGCTTTCTTCAGATACAACTTCTGTAAGTATAGTTTTCCTTCCATTTGTGTTAAGTTCAAAACATCTTCCTCTGGCAGTCTCTTTAGTTAATTGCCAATTCTGTTATAAATTATGTATTTAGCACTGCAATAATTAAGCGCTAATTGCACACAATTTTGCAATTTTATGTTAAAATAGATTACAAAGGAAGTGTCACGATGATAAAGGTACTTTTTGTTTGCTATTCTAATATTTCTAGGTCTCCAATGGCTGAAGGAATTTTTAGAAAAAAGGTTTCTGCTGCTGGGCTATCGGACATGTTTTATATCAAATCAAAGGGGACAGCAGCAATTGAATTAGGTAGTCCACCACACAAAGAAACAATCAAATTATTACAGAAATTAGGTGTAGATACTAAGGATATGGTTTCTGAGAAAATTAATCAGAAAGATTATCTTTTTTACGATTTCATCATTGCCATGGATGATAAAAATATCAAATTTCTGATGAGACATGCGGGTATTTATAGAGATAAAATATATATGTTAAGAGACATTAATACTAAGACAAAAGGACAAATTGTTCCTGATCCATATTATACAAGCACATATGAAGAAGTTTATCGTCTCATAGATGAATCATTAGAAGAGTGGTTAACCATGTTTAAGATTAATAAATTACTTCATTTTATAGATTTGGATCAATATTTAATCAATCAAAAACCATTATTTCTAAGAAATCCTGAGTATTATTATTGGAGCATAGAAGAAGCAGTTTATATATTGAATGATGATGCACCTATCGATATTATTGAAAGCTATAAATCTTTTTATACTGAAGAAGAATAAAAACTTATAATAAAGGTTTTTCTTATTGACTTTTAAGCACCTTAAAAGTTATAATTATATAGCATGTTTAAGGCCTCATAGCCAAGTGGTAAGGCAAGGCACTGCAACTGCCTGATCATCGGTTCAAATCCGTTTGAGGCCTCCAGGTGAATACCATGGCACTATCATTGATAGTGCTTTTTATTTTCTATTATTGAGCAATATTTACGTGTTTTTTGATGTTCACTTTAGATTATGATGATTTTACTATATAATAGAGGGTGAACTTATACGTTTTTTAATATAAATAAATAGAAATAGGAGAATAATATGGAAAAAAATGAATATAAAATTGCTTTAATGATTGATTCGGAGAATGTTTCTCATAAATATATAAAATCAGTTATGAATGAAATAGCAAAATATGGAAAAATAGTAATTGCAAGATTCTATGGAGATGTCTATAATCTTTCAAAAGAATGGCATAAGACAGCTCAAGATTATGCAATAAAACCTGTACACCAATATAATGTAGCTATTGGTAAAAATGCTGCAGATATGGCGATGGCATTAGATGCTCAAGAAATGATGTATCAAGAAAAAGTGAATACGTTCTTTTTGGTTACTAGTGACAGCGATTTCACACCTTTAGCGATGAAGCTTAAAGAAGGTGGAATGCACGTTATTGGCGTTGGAAATGAAAAAAAAGTCACATCAGCCTTTAAATCTTCATGTAATGAATTTAAATATTTTGAATATTTAGATGATGAAGATGAAGAAAATAGTCAAACAAGAGACAATTCTGAATCAGAAAGCCAAGAAATTGGAGGAATCATTAAGAGTATTATCATTGAAAATGGTGTTGATAACCGCATTCAATTGAGTCGGCTTGGCGATATCCTTATGAATAGATTTTCTGATTTTGATTCAAGAAAATATGGAGCAAAAAGTTTATCTAGTTTAGTTAATACGATCAATGGTTTATCTATATCATTAGAGAAGACAACGACCTATGTTACTTTAGACTCTAAATTGACAATGACAGATATATCTAAATCAATTATTGCTATCATTTCTAAAAACAAGAGTAAAGAAATGATATTAACGAAAATTAAACAAGAATTAGAAAAAATGTATCCGGGATTTAACTATCAGGAATTAGGATTCACAAGATTTAGTAAATTAGTGGGAAGTATCCCCTCAATAACAGTAAAAAATAACGCAGCAAAGCTAAAGTAAGATGAAGACTTTTGATATCAAAAGTGATATGCCCACAACTCAAGCAGCCGGAATTCGATTAGCTAATATAATTCGAACATCTAACGGAAAAGATAAAATCATTAAAATTATTCATGGATATGGATCAACAGGTGTTGGGGGATCAATCAAGAAGACTGTTCACACTTCTTTAAGAAATAGAGTGAGATCTGGAGAAATAAAAGCGTATATTCCCGGTGAGGCATTTAGCCAACCCATGGGATTTGATGAAACAATCAGAACGTATAAAAATCTGTTAATTTCCGATTCGGATTATAAGAAAATGAATGATGGAATCACTTATGTGATCCTTAAATAAGGGGAGGATTTTTTTATGGATCTTAATGATGTCCGAAAACAAAAAGCGCGTCTAGAAGTATTCATCGTCACATCGTGGATAATTCTGTTTGTTGCTTTTATCTTTGCGATAACTAGAACATTTATATGGGTTGCCGGCATTTTATTTATTATTGCGGGAATAGGGTTATGGTATGGTCAAACTAGGTTTAAAAGATTAAGTACAAGTTTCAAAGATAGTTATGTAAAAAAAATGCTTGAAGAAATTCTTCCCGATTGCACTTACGACCCCAAACAAGGAATTGATAAGGAAGTTGTATATGATTCCAAAATATTACATAAAGAAGATCGTTATCACAGTGAAGATTTACTAACAGGGAATCTTTTAGGGAAACATTTCACCTCAGCTGATGTTCATCTACAAGATGTAAGAAGCAATGGAAAAACAACTACGGTTGTAACTGTTTTTCAAGGTAGATTTTTTATGATTGACTCAAATAAAAAATATGAACAAGAAGTATATATCATGCCTAATCATACATATTTATTTGCAAGAGGTGAAGATTTAAAGAAGATTGATATGGAATATATTGATTTCAATCAGCATTTTGATGTCTTTAGCCGAGATAAGCTTGCTACTTTTGCTTTACTCAAGCCTAGATTTATGGAAAAATTGGTTGAATTTTCAAATCAGAATAGAAAAGTCATGTTTGGATTCAGAAATGAGACGATTTTTGTTGCGATTGATTCAAGAAAAGATACGTTTGATATCAAAGTTCTTCATGAAATCAATGAAAGCTTTTTTGATGAGATAAAAAATGAAATTAATCTCGTTGAAGAATTACTTTCTTTACTCCCCTAATGCGTTTTTGTTTCAGTTAATTAATCACTGATGTAAAATGTATATAGACATATTATTTGAAAAGAAGGTTGAACTGAATGAAAAAAACATTAGCATATAAGTCAAAAAATGAAATTATAGCAACGATAATCATTTTATTTTTATCTATCGTCTTGGTTTTTGCATTCTTAATGAATTATCATTTTGAGTATGCATTACTTCCAAATGTTATTAAAATATTTGTCGTTGTGTTTATTATTATCGCAATAGTTTCTTTGCTGCAATTGATTATGCTTCTTCAAAATCCAAAAATTATAATGGAGCACGATGATGAGAATGTTTATTACTATCGTGGAAAAAACCATAAAGTTGTTGTTCCATTCAATGCAATGCAAAATATCATTATCAGAACAAGCATATGGACAAAACCTTTCGTTGTATATACAGCTATTGTGATTGAGACAAAAGATGGAACCATCTATTTCAGACATATTTCTATGATGAATGAAGTCAAGGACTATATTCAAAATATTGCGTATCATGAAGGATCTCGATAACATAATTCATTAAAAAAAATAACTTTCAAACGAAGGTTATTTTTTTATTGTATTTTTAATTAATTTTGTTAGTTCAATAATCAATAGAGGAAGTAATACTAAGCCAAGTATAATCAACCATTGAGTAATCGTTGGCATTACAATCTTAAAGATTGATCTAGAAAATGGAAGAGCAACTACTAAAAATTGAAGAATAAGACTGACTGCAAATGCATAAAATAAATAGTTATTTCTCTTCATTTTAAAGATTGAGTGTTTTTGACTTCTAACATTAAATGCATGAACGAGCTGCGAAACAGCTAATACAATAAATGTCATTGTTTGAGCAGTTATCATTCTCATTGCGGGATCAGATGTCATTTTCCATCCAATGATATATGCGGCAAATGAAATGAGTCCAAGCATCAAGCCTTGCCAAGCAATATTTTTCCCTAAACCATCTGCAAAAATTGATTTTTTACTATCTCTAGGCATATCTTTCATGATGTCTTTTTCTTTTGGATCGAGACCTAAAGCAATTGCCATTAATGAGTCAGTAACGAGGTTTACCCATAAGATTTGTACAGCGGTTAGTGTTGTAACTCTTGTGCTAAAGATAAGTATACCGATACTTGTTCCTAAAAAGATAACGATAATTTCTCCGATATTACAACTTAGCAAGAAGTGGATAGCTTTTTTAATGTTTGAGAAAATGGTTCTCCCTTCACTAACAGCATTCACTATTGTTGAGAAATTGTCGTCAGTTAAGATCATGTCAGCAGCACCTTTGGCAACTTCAGTACCCGTAATACCCATTGCAATTCCTATATCTGCTTTTTTAATCGATGGAGCATCATTGACACCATCACCTGTCATTGCTACGACATGTCCCGATTGTCTCCATACATCGACAATACGCACTTTATTTTCCGGACTAACTCTGGCGTAAACTCTAATTTTTTGATAAATTTCAACATATTCTTCATCACTCATTAAATCAAGTTCATGACCAGTAATCGCCATATCATCGGTATTCAATATCTTAAGTTCTTTAGCGATAGCAACTGCAGTATTGATGTGATCACCGGTAATCATAATTGTCTTAATTCCAGCTTGATCACACAATGCAATTGAATCCTTAACTTCAGGTCTTGCAGGATCCATCATCCCAACTAGTCCTAGTAAGGTTAAATCATTTTCAAGCAATTGATTGTCAAGGTCTTTGATATCTATGGAAGCATCTATTTTTTTATAAGCGATAGCAAGGACTCTTAAAGCTTGATTTGCCATTTCATGATTCATTTCCTCATAAGATTTTAAATCTGAAGGTTTTCCATTCTCTATTGCTTTAGATCGTTTAAAAATAACATCAGGTGCACCTTTGATGACTGCATACCTTCCATCTTCAAAATCATGCACTGTTGTCATAAGTTTTCGCTGTGAATCAAAAGGAAGTTCATATACCCTTGGATATTTATTAATGATGTCTACTGGATCTTGTCCTAAAGAAATCGAAAGGTCGGTAAATGCGATTTCGGTAGGATCACCTATTTTAATATAATCTGTTTCAGTCTTTCGAAGTTTCGTATCATTACATAAAGCACCATATATACCCATCTTATTTAGGGTAGCAGATGATTCCATATTTTGCTTAATATCAAATGTTTCTTGATTTAAGTAAACTTTTTTTACTGTCATCAAGTTTTGAGTCAGTGTTCCAGTTTTATCAGAACAGATAATGCTTGTTGAACCTAATGTCTCAACTGCAGGCAATGTTCTAATAATCGCTTGTTTCTTGACTAAGTTTTGCATACCTAAAGCAAGTACAATCGTAATGATTGCCGGTAAGCCTTCAGGTATCGCTGCGACTGCTAAAGCAATGGATGTTAGTAACGCTTCTTTCCAGACCTCAAAAGTTGCTCCATCACCAAATACATAAGCTTCAACAATGGTGATTGCAAAAATAACAAATGTGATTGCTAATGCAATCATGGCAAGCATTTTACCAAGTTGAGCCATACTTTTTTGTAGAGGTGTGAGCTCATCCTTGGTCTCATTAAGCATTGTTGCTATTTTTCCTAATTCCGTAGACATACCGGTTGCTAAAACAATTGCTTGTCCTCTACCATAGGTAACAACAGTTCCCATGTAACCAAGATTAATACGATCACCCAAAGGAATATCATCCTCATTCAGTGCATGACTTACCTTTTCAACGGTTATTGCTTCACCAGTTAATGTTGATTCATCTATTTTTAGATTAATTGATTCAATGATTCTGACATCTGCTGGAACATAATCTCCAGCATCTAATAGCACCAAATCTCCAATAACAATTTTTTTAACATCAACAATTTGATCAATGCCATCCCTTTTTACTTTCACTTTGGGAGATGATAAAGCTTGAATAGAAGCTAAAGCTTTTTCAGCTTTTGCTTCTTGGAATAAACCTAAAATTGCATTTAATATAACAATGCCAATGATTAATAAACCTTCTGCAATATCGCCTGTTAGAAATGATAAAATAGAAGCACCAATTAAGACGATAATCATGAAATCCTTTATTTGATCGATGAACTTCAATATCCACGATTTTTTCTTTGGTTCATCCAATTGATTATATCCGTTGATATCGAGTCTATTATTTACTTCAACAAGAGATAAACCCTGACTGATATCAGTAGTTAATAATATATCGAGTTCGTCTATCTCATATTGATGATAATGACTTTGCATAATATCCTCCATAAATAAAGCTGTTTATGATGGTTAATTGTATCATGAAATCATTAATGATACAAGAAAAAAAGAAGGATGAGCTCTTCAATATCTTACTTGCTTTAATATAGAGAAAAAGCCTAAAAAATTGATCATTTTACAGTTTTGATCAAAGTAATTTTTAATTAAATTTAGAATTTTAAAAAACTAAACTATCTTTATTTTTGGAAAACGTTATCATCAAATCTTTGAGAGCATCAGACTTGATTTGACCTTTTTTTTCAGAGGTTATAATGTTATAATTAACATGTAAACAAACGATACTTATAATAAAGGAGTTCAATATGAACATACAGCAACGGATTACGAGTGAAAAGCTTGCACTTTTTGAGTCTCAAATAAAAAAGAATAAAGATTTACCCGGACCATTAATGCCGACGTTACACGATGCACAGCACATTTTTGGTTATATCCCAATTTCTATACAAAAAATTATAGCAAAAGAATTAAACGAGAGTGTAGCAAAAATCAATGGTGTAGTCACATTCTACAGCAATTTTTCTATTACTCCAAAGGGTAGAAAAACACTAGGTGTTTGTCTTGGAACCGCATGCTATGTGAGAGGCTCACAGACAATTATGGATACACTTGAAGAAGAGCTAGGCATCAAATCTGGACAGACAACAAAAGATGGAGAGATAACTTTAGAGGCAACAAGATGTATTGGTGCATGTGGACTTGCTCCAGTTTTTTCTGTAGGCGATAAAATTTATGGTAGTGCAACTATTGCAAAAGCAAAACAGATTCTTAAAGAAATGAAAGCAGCAAAAGATGAATCAAAATAAAAAAACCGAATGTATAAAATAGTATTCATTAAAAATGAAATGACGAGAGGTACAATATGAAATCATTAAAAGAATTAAGAAAATTAAGAAACGAAGCATACGATAAAATCATGATGAAGGGTATTGAAAATGGATTTCGTATTCAAGTCGGTTTGGGAACCTGTGGCATTGCTTCAGGTGCAGCTGATGTTTTATCCTCATTTATCGAAGAAATTGAAAAAAACGAATCTAAAAATGTAAACCTAACTCAAGTGGGTTGTATGGGCGAGTGTGCCTATGAACCTATGGCAGAATTAATTGATAAATATGGACAAACTTTCATTTACTGCAATTTAACCGCAACAACAGCAAAAGAAGTATTTGAAAGACATGTTCTTAATAATGAGCCAGTATTAAGACTCTTATTAACAACTAAGAAAGGGTAGGTGAGATTATGCTAGAAAGAATACATGTTATTATTTGCGGTGGAACTGAATGTAGTAATACCGAATCTGTTGTTATTAAAAAAGCATTTGAATCTCAACTCAATGACTTAGGTATCCAAGATGAAGTTGCACTTGTACTTACAGGTAGTAAAGGATTATGTCTTTTAGGACCAGTTATTGTTGTTTATCCTGGAGAAATCTTTTACGTTGATGTAACAGAAAATGACGTTAAAGAAATTTGTGAAGAACATTTCATCAAAGGTAATCCTGTAAAACGGTTATTTTATGATGATCCCGTAGCACAAAAGAGAATTAAGAAAAATAGTCAAGTAAGATTTTATGGCTTACAAAAGCGAATTGCATTAAGAAATTGTGGTGCTATTAATCCCCTAGATATCAATGAATATATTGCTAAAGAAGGATATGTTGCCTTAGGAAAAGTATTAACAGCATATACACCACAACAAACGATTGATGAAGTGATCAATTCTGGATTACGCGGTCGTGGTGGTGGAGGATTTTCTGCTGGTAGAAAGTGGCAATTTGCAGCAAATTCAGTCTCAGATCAAAAATATGTTATTTGTAATGCTGATGAAGGTGATCCAGGTGCATTTATGGACCGTGCTGTTTTAGAAGGTGACCCACATTCAGTATTAGAAGCAATGTCAATATGTGGATATGCAATTGGAGCAAATCAAGGGTATATTTATGTTCGTGCTGAATATCCTGTTGCTGTTCAAAGATTAAATATAGCAATCAAACAAGCACGTGAACTCAATTTATTAGGTAATGATATCTTTGGTAGTGGATTTAATTTTAACATTGATATTCGTTTAGGTGCTGGCGCATTTGTCTGTGGCGAAGAAACTGCGTTAATCGCATCAATTGAAGGAAACCGCGGAATGCCTAGACTCAAACCTCCATTCCCAGCAGTTCGAGGCTTATGGGGAAAACCAACAAATGTTAACAATGTTGAAACACTTGCTAATATTCCTGTAATCTTCCTTAAGGGATCAGATTGGTTTAAAGCAATTGGTACAGAAAAATCAAGTGGAACTAAGGTTTTTGCCTTAGGTGGAAAAATAAATAATACTGGGCTCGTAGAAGTTCCAATGGGAACAACCCTACGTCAAGTTATTTTTGATATTGGTGGTGGAATACCTAATAAACGCAAGTTTAAAGCCGTTCAAACAGGTGGTCCATCAGGTGGATGTATTACTGAAAAAGATTTGGATACACCGATTGATTTTGAAAATTTAACAGCACTTGGATCGATGATGGGTTCTGGTGGAATGATTATTATGGATGAAGATAATTGTATGGTTGATGTAGCACGCTTTTATTTAGACTTCACAGTTGATGAATCGTGCGGTAAATGTACACCATGTCGTGAAGGAACGAAACAAATGCGAGATATCTTAGACCGCATATGTGAAGGTCAGGGTGAGTTAAGAGACTTAGATGAACTTGAAAAATTAGCATTAATGATTAAAGAAACATCTCTTTGCGGTTTAGGGCAAACAGCTCCCAACCCAGTCTTATCAACGCTCACACATTTTAGAGATGAATATATTGCACATGTTGTTGATAAAGCATGTCCAGCTGGTGTTTGTCGCGAATTGACAAACTTTGTCATTGAAGATAATTGTATTGGTTGTACTAAATGTGCCAGACATTGCCCAGTTAACGCAATATCAGGTTGGCCAAAACAATTACATCTAATTGATTTAGAATTATGTATCCGTTGTGGTGCTTGTAAGAAAGCATGTCCTGTAGGGGCTATTTCAAGTCAACCAAATCCGCAGGAGGTAAGCTTATGAAAAAAGAAATTAAATTAACGATCAATGGTAAGCAATTTAGTGCCTCATCAGATCAAACCATCTTAAAAGTTGCTGAACAAAATGATATTTTCATACCAAGATTATGCTTTCTAGAAGGCATTCATGAAGAAGGAAACTGTCGTTTATGTTCTGTTAGAGTTAATGATCAAAAAAATCTTAAACCTGCATGTAAAACTTATGTTGAAGAAGGTATGCAAGTTATTACTGATGATGCTCAAATATACCAACATGTATCAACAAATTTAGAGCTACTTTCTCATAAGCATCGCTTTGAGTGTTTTACATGTACAAGAGAAGATAATTGTGAATTCTTAGATTTATTGAGAAGATACTCGATTGAAAATGATTTGAACCACATGTATGGTATTTATGATAAACCTATATATTTTACTGACACATCAGGCGTGATGGTTATTGATAGTAGTAAATGTATTTTATGTGGACGTTGTGTTTCAGCTTGCGAACAATTATCAGGCTTGAGTATTCTTGGGTTCAATGAACGAGGATCAGATACGTACATAGGACCTGCTTTATTTCATAGTCTTGAAGATTCAGGATGCATCTATTGTGGTAAATGTATTCAAGCTTGCCCAACAGGTGCTCTTGGAGAAAAAGATGATGTTAAACAATTAGAATATGCACTTCGTGATCCTAAGAAAACGATTGTTGTTCAAGTTGCTCCATCTGTACGTGCTGCACTTGGTGAAGAGTTTGGGTATCCAATTGGTACCAATGTTGAGGGACAAATGTTTGCTGCTCTAAAGGCATTGGGTGTTAAAGAAATTATTGATACAAACTTTACAGCAGACTTAACAATTTTAGAAGAAGGAACTGAGTTCATTTCACGTTTAGAAAATGGTGGACCATTTCCAATGTTTACATCATGTTCGCCAGGATGGGTTAATTTCTTAGAGTTATACAATCCAGAATTAATTCCAAATCTTTCATCTTGTAAATCTCCTCAACAAATGGCAGGAGCAATGATAAAGACATATTATGCAAATGAGCTAAAATTAGATCCTAAACAAATTGTGTCTGTAGCAATTATGCCTTGTATCGCTAAAAAGGAAGAAGCTAGAAGACCAGATATGGGTAGAGATGGATATAGAGATGTTGATATTGTTTTAACAACGAGAGAATTTGCTCGTTTAATTAAACATCGTCAAATTCCATTTAGAGATTTAGAACCGATTAAACCTTTTGGTGACTTGGCTGTTTATACAGGTGCTGGTAATATATTTGGTGCTACCGGTGGTGTTATGGAAGCTGCACTTAGAACAGTTACTGAAATTTTAGAAGGTAAATCAACTCCTGTTGATTTCAAAGAAGTTAGAGGAATTAAAGATATTAAAGAAGCCAGTTATATGATTAAAGGTACACAAGTAAATGTTGCTGTAGTTCATGGTGGGAAAGCAATAAAAGACTTCCTTGCAAGTTTAAAAACTAGCGAAAAGCAGTATCATTTTGTGGAATTCATGGGATGTACTGGTGGTTGTATTAATGGTGGTGGACAACCGATTGTTTCAGCTAGATTATATGAATCAAATGACGTAAGAACATTAAGAGCATCAGTTTTATATAATATTGATTCAAATGCTGAGCTCCGCAAATCTCACCAAAATCCATCAGTAATTAAGATTTATGAGAAATTTTTAGGAAAACCTAACTCTCATTTAGCACATGAATTATTACATACACATTATAAGAAGAGAGAAAGTTATAGTAATATCAAATAAATTTAAGTACAATAAGGAGACTTACTATAAGAAGTCAAGCTAATAATTCAATTAAATACTAAAAGACCTATCAAAAGGCCTGACTTAGTCAATATGAACCAAAATAGGTAGCTACTTCCTTAGTTGGTTATCTAAAAAGT